>Ga0335081_10000054_pt1 | contig 222441 bp, 198 predicted proteins | sample Lox_Sample_35_FD_206713 | JGI IMG/M metagenome (GOLD analysis project Ga0335081, IMG submission 206713) | Soil microbial communities from Loxahatchee National Wildlife Refuge, Florida, United States - Lox_Sample_3.5 | ecosystem: Environmental > Terrestrial > Soil > Wetlands | place: USA...
CGGTCGAGGCGTTGATCGTGAACGCCGCCGCATCGGTCCCGGACAGGGCGTAGGTCACGGTCCCGCCGGCCGGGTCGGCCGCCACCGCGGTGTAGACCGTCGTTCCGGCCGCAACGCCCTCATTCACCGCAGCCGAGGCGGCAGACGAGATCACCGGCGGAAGATCGTTCACATTGAGGGTGACGGCCTCGGTGTTGAACATCCCCGAAGGATCGCTCGCCTTGACGTCGAAGCTGTATGACGCCTTGGTCTCGAAATCCGGCGTGTTGTTGATGGTGACGACGCCGGTCGAGGCGTTGATCGTGAACGCCGCCGCATCGGCGCCGGTCAGCGCATAGGTGACAGTCCCGCCGGCCGGGTCGGCCGCCACCGCGGTGTAGACCGTCGTTCCGGCCGCAACGCCCTCGTTCACCGCAGCCGAGGCGGCAGACGAGATCACCGGCGGAAGATCCGTCACGTTGATGGTGACGGCCTCGTTCGCGTCGGCAGTCCCGTCGGTGGCGTGGACGATGATGTTGTACGAGCTCTTGGTCTCGAAGTCCGGCGCGGATTTGAAAGTGACGGCGCCGGTCGACGAAACGTTGAAGGCGCTCGCGTCGGCGCCGCTCACCGAATAGGCCAGCGTTACTCCGGCATCCACATCGGTGGCTGCGATCTGATAGACGACGTTGGCAACCGGCGTCCCCTCGGCCTCGCTTGCCGTGGCACCGGACGTGATCACCGGCGTGTCGGCCGCACCCGTGATGTTGAAGGTCAGCGTGGTCGTCGAGTTGCCGCCGTCGCTGTCGCCGACCGTGAAGTGAAAGACGTCGCTCTTCTGCTCTCCCGCCGTCAGCGCATCGAGCGCCGCGCTGGCCGTATAGGTATATGTGCCGTCCGCGTTGAGATGCAGCGTGCCGTAGCTGCCGGCCACGTCGCTGCCGACGCCGCCGGCCGCACCGTCGACCGCCGTGACCGCGAGGGTGGTGCCGGCGTCGACGTCACTGTCGGCGGTGAGCGCGTTGCCGCTGGCGACGACCGTGCCGGCATCCTGGGCGGCGGTGTCGGCGACCGCCTGCGACACCGCATTGACGCTCGGCGGGAAGAGCTGGCCGACCGTCAGGGTCTGGTCGGTGAACTGGTAGCTCGCGACATTGGTGAACGTGTCGGTCACCGGTCCGTCGGCGCTCTGATAGGTGATCGTCGCGCCGATGAGATGGCCGTTGCCGTCGAGGATCGGCGCATAGCTGGTGCCGGTCGCATTCGAGGCGAAGCCGAGGATGACGGTGTCGCCGGGGCCGCCATTGAACACCACGTCCTCGTTCGACGTGAAGCTCGCGAGGTCGACGATGTCGTTGCCGGCGCCGCCGTTGATCGTGATGGTCGAGGTCGCAAGGCCGGTGCCCGAGAGGTCGCCGGCGACGTTCACCTGGTCGCCCGCATTGCCCAGGTTGATGACGAGCTCCTCGACGCCGGTCGTCGCAACCGTGTAGGCGCCGCTGCTTGCCGCGACCTCGCTGCCGGCGCCGGTCCCGGCCACGATGTTGACGCCGATGTAGTTGTCCGTGCCGCCGTCGAGCGAGATCGGATTGATGTTGTAGGTGGTCGGCGCGCTGGTGCCGTTGATGATCTCGGTGTCGGTCCCGGCGCCGCCGTCGACGGTCTCGGTGCCGTGGCTCGACACGTTGTAGACGAACGTGTCGTTGCCGCTGCCGCCCGAGAGGTTGTCGGTGCTCGAGCCGCCGACGAAAATGTCGTTGCCCGAGGTGCCGACCGCGTTGACGATCGTGGTGCCAAGCTGGTCGATGCCGACCACCGGCTGGGTCGCGGTGGCGACATCGGTCGCCGTGTGGGCCGCGACCGTCTGGCCGTCCACGGTCTGGCTCGTGTCGGACAGGTTGATGAACACGCCGCCGGTGTCGGCGCTGTAGTCGATCGTGCTGTGGGTCGTGCCCGTGATGACGCCGGCCGCGTCGACCTGCACCGTGAACGCGCCGGAGCTCGTGTCCCCGTCGAAGTCGGCCGCCTGGTAGGCGAAGGTGAGGTCGATGTAGTGGTTGCCCGAGGCGTCCGGGGCAGGGTGGTCGAGCGGCGCCTTGAGGTCGAACGTGTAGGTGCCGCTGCCCGCATCGGAGAGCGATGCGGTGAGGACGATGTGGCTGTCGGTGAGCGTGGTCGGCGCGGTCGCGCCCGTATAGCCGACGAGCGTCGCGCCGATGAAGGCGAACGATACCGCCTGGCCGCCCGCCGTGAGACCGGCGAGCGCGCTCGAGCCTGTGAAGCTCACATTGCTCGCCGCCGTGGTCGTGTTCGCAAAGGCGATCGAGCCGGCGCCGTCGGCGCCCCACTGCACGCCGAGCGATTGGTTGGCGAGAACCGGGCTGGCGGCGTCCTCGTGCACCTCCTGGGTGGCGGGCGTCCCGGCGAGCGGCACGTCGTCGGTGCTGGACACCGTGAAGGTGCCGCTCGCGGTGTCGCCGTCGAAGTCCTGGGCGGTGTAATTGAAGGTGAAGTTGAGCTTGTCCTCGCCCGCGATCGCCTGGTCGAGCGGCTTGTCGAGCACGAAGTCGTAGCTGCCGTTCGCCGCGCTGGTCGAGAGCGCGACGGAGAACACCACGTTGGTCGCGCTGATCGAGCTCGGCGCGGTCGCGCCCGTGTAGGCGACCAGCGTCTGCGCGTCGAGGAGCGCGAAGCTGACCGGTTGGCCGTGCGACGTGAGACTGGCAAGGCTCACGGGGTTGCCGTTGCCGTCGGTGACCGCGACGTTGCTCGCGGCCGTCGCCTGGTTGGAGAAGAACAGCGGTCCGCCGGTCGCCGAGCCCGTCACCGTGTCGACGTTGAGGTTGTCGACCAGCACCGAGCCGTTGAAGCCGTTGGTCGGCGCGATCTCGAGCTTGCTGATCTCGAGCCCCGCGAACGGCGAGCCGCTGGCGTTGAACGTGTACGTCAGCGTGCTGCCGATGTTGGTGGTGGTCCCGAGGTTGACCGTCTCGGTCGCGAGCACGTTGCCGTGCGAGTCGAGCGCCGTGATCAGCACTTCGTCCGGATTGGAGACGTTCGGATTGGGCGTGCCGTAGAGGCCGAGGTCGACCGAGCCGAGCTCGAAGGCCGCGCCGTTGTTGGTCGTCACCGTGACCAGCGTGCCCTCGATCTGGCCGGCATGGCCGCTCGTATTGGCGACGCCCTGGTTGGTGCCGACCACGATATCGCCGAACGTGAACGAGGTGCCGGGGCCGTTCGGCAGGCTGTCGAAGTTGATCGTCTGCGGCGTGATCGTGAGGCCGCCGGTGGCCGGGCCGTCGGCGCCGAAGTGGATGCCCAGCGTGCCGCTCGCGGTGGTGGCCGAGCCCGCGTCGTTGCCCGTGCCGTACGGATCGGTGGCCGACGTCAGGCCGCCTTCGTCGACGCTGCCCGAGGCCGCGCCGGTGAGGAGCGGCACGTCGTCGGTGTCGCTCACCGTGAACGAGCCGCTCGCCGTGTCGCCGTCGTAATCGCGCGCCGTGAAGTTGAAGCTCAGGTTGAGCTGGTCCTCGCCGCCGAACGGCTGATCGAGCGGCTGGTCGAGGACGAAATTGTAGCTGCCGTTGCCGGTGGGCGAGAGCGTCACCGAGAGCACGACATTCGCGCCGGATATGCCCGTCGGCACGCTGGTGCCGGTATAGCCGACGAGGGTGTCGGGATTGATCAGCGCGAATTCGACCGCTTGGCCGTGCGACGTGAGGTTGGCGAGGCTGACCGGATTGCCGTTGCCGTCGGTGACCGCGACGTTGTTCGACGCGGTCGTCTGGTCCGTGAAGTAGACCGGGTTGCTGGTCGCCGGGCTGCCGCCGCTCGCGACCACCAGGTTGTCGATCACCACCGAGCCGTTGAAGCCTTCGGTGGGCGTGATCTTCAGCTCGCTCATCTGCAGGCCGTTGAAGGCCGGCACGGTCGAGGCGTTGAAGGTGAACGTCAGCGGCGTGCCGAGAGCGATGTTGGCGCCGAGATTGACGTCGTCGGTCGCGAGCACGTTGCCGTGCGCGTCGAGCGCGGTGAGCAGCACGTGGTCGGTCGGATTGGGGGTGCCGAACAGGCCGAGCTGGACCGAGCTCAGATCGAAGGTGGTGCCGTTGTTGGTGGCCACCGTGATGACGGAGCCGTAGACCTCGCCCGCATGGCCGCTGGTGTTGGCAACGCCCTGGTTGGTGGTGACGACGATGTTGCCGAACGTGAAGGGACCGCCGGCGCCGTTGAGCAGGCTGTCGAAATTGATGGTCTGGCTGGTGGCGGAGGTGACGACTGCCGGGCCGTCGGCGCCGAAGTCGATGCCGAGCGTGCCGCTCGTGGTGGTGGCCGAGCCCGGATCGTTGCCGGTGCCGTAGGGATCGCTCGCCGATGTGAGCCCGTCCTCGTCGACGGCGCCCAACACCGTGCCGGAGACGACCGGCACGTCGTCGGTGACCGCGATCTTGAAGTCGCCCGAGAGCGCGACGCTGCTGCCGTCGTAGTCGACCGCCTGGACCAGGCCCGAGAGGTCGAGCGTCGCCGTGTCCTCGGCGGGCGAGGACTGATCGATCGGGTTGATCAGCGTGAACGTGTAGGTGCCGTCGCCGTCGAGCGCGAGGGTGAAGACCTCGTGGCCGCCGTTGCCGGCGCCGCCGTTGGTCCAGGCCGTCAGCGTCTCCGCGGCGCCGTGCGCACCGTCGGTGACGGCCGAGAGGGTGACGAAGTTGACTTCCTGGCCGTGCGACGTGACGTGGAAGTCGAAGCTCGCGTTGTTGGCGACGGCGAACTGAAAGCCGCTGTTGCCGCCGTGGCTGTCGAAGGCCGGGCCGTCGGCGCCGAAGCTGACGGTGCCGGCAATCGAGCCGCTGGCGACGGACGAGGCGTGGCCCTGGTCGTTGCCGCTGCCGTAGAGGTCACCCGGGGTCGCCGCCGCGAGGGCGCCTTCGTCGACCGCGCCGCTCGCTGAGCCGGAAAGGACCGGTGTGTCGTCGGTGATCGTGATCTTGAGGTCGCCCGCCGCGAGGCCGACGCTGCTGCCGTCGAAGTCGACCGCCTCGACGAGGCCAGAGAGGTCGAAGGTCTGCGACCCGTTGTGATCGATCGGCGCGAGCAGCTTGAAGACCCACGATCCGTCGGCATCGAGCGTGAGGGTGAAGACCTCGGTGCCGCTGATCGAGCCGCCCGTATAAGCCGCGAGCGTGGTGCCGGTGACCGAGGCGAAGTTCACCGCGGCGCCGTGCGACGTCATGCCGAGGCCGGCGAGCAGGGTGCTGGCGCCGGCGACGAACTGGAACGGCGTCGCGTTCTGCCCGTCGGCGCCGAAATGGACGAGGGTGTCGAGCGAGCCGGTCGAGCCCGTGAAGGTCGTGGCCGACGACGGCTCGTTGCCGGCCGCCAACCCGCCTTCGTTGACCGTGCCGGCGAGCGCGGTCGCGCTCGAGACGTCGATCGGGGCGTCGTCCGTGATGGTGACCTTGAGGTCGCCCGCCGCAAGGCCGACGCTGCTGCCGTCGTAGTCGACCGCCTTGACGAGGCCGGACAGATCGAACGTCTGCGATCCGTTGTGGTCGATCGGCGCAAGCAGCCTGAACGTCCACGAGCCGTCCGCGTTGAGCGTGAGGGTGAACACCTCGGTGCCGCTGGTCGAGCCGCCCGTATAGGCCGCGAGCGTGGTGCCGGTGACGGAAGCGAAATTCACCGCCGCGCCGTGCGACGCGATGCCGAGGCCGCCGAGCACCGTGCCGGCGTTCGTCACGAACTGGAACGGGCTGGCGTTCTGCCCGTCGGCGCCGAAGTGGACGAGCGTGTCGAGCGCGCCGGTCGAGCCCGTGACGGCGGTGGCCGACGACGGCTCGTTGCCGCTCGAAAGCCCGCCTTCGTTGACGGTGCCGGCGAGCGCGGTCGCGCTCGCGGCGTCGACCGGGGCATCGTCCGTGATGGTGATCTTGAGATCGCCCGAGGCGAGCGACGCCGGGTCGCCGTCGAAATCGACCGCCTGCACGAGGCCGGAGAGGTCGAAGGTCTGCGACCCGTTGTGGTCGATCGGGGCGAGCAGCTTGAAGGACCACGAGCCGTCGTTGTCGAGCGTGAGCGTGAAGACCTCGGTGCCGCTCGTCGAGCCGCCCGTGTAGGCGGCGAGCGTCGTCCCCGACCCGGAGGTCGTCACCGACGCGAAATTCACCGTCGCGCCGTGCGACGCGATGCCGAGGCCGCCGAGCACCGTGCCGGCGTTCGACACGAACTGGAACGGCGTCGCGTTCTGCCCGTCGGCGCCGAAATGCACCAGCGTGTCGAGCGAGCCGGTCGTGCCCGCGAAGGCGGTCGCCGAGGACGGCTCGTTGCCGCCGGACAATCCGCCTTCGTTCACGGTACCGAGGAATCCGGACACGCCGTTTGCGAGCACCGGGATGTCGTCGGTGACCGTGACCTTGAAGTCGCCCGACAGCGGGACGCCGTCGCCGTCGAAGTCGATCGCCTGGACGAGGCCCGAAAGATCGATCGTCGCGCTGTTCTCGCCGTTGCCGCTCGCCTGGTCGATCGGGTTGATCAGGTCGAACGTCCAGGCGCCGGTCGTGACGTCGAGCGTCAGCGTGAACACCTCGTGCCCGCCGCCGTTCGGGCCGTTCTGGCCGCCGTTGGTCCAGGCCGTGAGCGTCTCGACGTCGCTGACCGTCGAGCCGTCGGACGAGCTCGTTGCCGACGTGATGGTCGCGAAGTTGATCGCCTGGTTGTGCGACGTGAGCCCGAGCCCGGCGAGCCAGCTGCCGGCCGCGCTCGCGCCGATGAGCTGGAAGCCGTCCGCGATGGTGGCGCTGACGGAATCGTGGTGGCCGAAGCGGTCGATGTAGGTCGCGCTGAAGGTGCCGCTCTGGGCGCCGTCGGCGCCGAACGAGACGAGGCTCGCGAGCGAGCCCGAGGCCGTGACGGCGGCGCCGTGATCGTTGCCCGAGCCGTAGAGATCGCCGAGCGAGCCCGACGCGAGGCCGCCCTCGTCGACGCTGCCGCTCGCCTTGCTGGCGGTGAGCACCGGCACGTCGTCGGTGATCGTGACCGAGAAATCGCCGGAGAGATGCACCACGTCGCCGTCGAAGTCGACGCCCTCGACGAGGCCCGAGAGGTCGATCGTGGAGGTATTCTCGCCGTTGCCGGCCGGCTGATCGATCGGGTTGAGCAGCGTGAAGGTCCACGCGCCGGTCGTCTCGTTGAGCTGAAGGGTGAACACCTCGTAGCCGTCGTGTCCGCCCGTCGAGGCGGTCAGCGTCTCGATGCCGTTGTTGATCGAGATGTCGACGTCGTTGACGGCCTGGCCGTGCGACGTGATGCCGTGGCCGCCATTGAGCCCGCCGAGCCAGCTCTGCGCGCTGCTCTCGCTGACCAGCTGGTAGCCTTCGTTGATCGTGATGTAGCTGCGGCCGGAGGAGACGTTGCCGGTATCGGGCCCGTCGGCGCCGAACGCGACGAGACCGGCCAGCGAGCCGCTCGCCGTGACGGCCGCCCCGTGATCGTTGCCGGAGCCGAACAGGTCGCCCGTGTGGGTCGAGCCGGCGAGGCCGCCCTCGTCGACCGCCCCCGAGGAGGTGCCGGAGACCAGCACCGGCACGTCGTCGATAACCTTGACGGTGAAGTCGCTCGACAGCGTGACCGCATCGCCGTCGAAGTCGACCGCCTGGACGAGGCCCGAGAGGTCGACCGTCTTGCTGTTCTCGCCGTTGTCGGGCGAGTGGTCGATCGGATTGAGGAGGGTGAACACCCAGGCGCCGGTCGCCTCGGTGAGCTGCAGGGTGAACACCGCGTGGCCGTCGGCCGCGCTGGCGGTGAGCAGCAGGATGCCGGCGCTCGGGCTGGTGATCGATGCGCTGTCGATGTCGCTGCCGTGCGACGTGAGGTTGAGGCCGTCGAGCCAATGGCTCGCCGCGCTCTGGCTGACGAACTGGTACGGCACGGTCGTGTTGGCGCCGTCGGCGCCGAAGCTCACCAGGCCGGAAAGCGTGCCCGAAAACGCGGTGGCGGCGCCGTGATCGTTGCCGACCCCGTAGCGGTCGCCGGTCGTGCCGGAGGTGAGGCCGCCCTCGTCGACGCTGCCGCTCGCGTCCACCGAGGTGAGCACCGGCACGTCGTCGACGACCGTGACGCTGAAGTCGCCGGAGAGCGTGATCGGATCCTGGTCGAAGTCGACGGCCTGGACGAGACCCGAGAGATCGATGGTCTTGGAATTCTCGCCGTTGTCGGGCGAGTGGTCGATCGGGTTGAGCAGCGTGAAGGTCCACCCGCCGGTCGCCTGGTCGAGCGTCAGCGTGAAGACCGCGTGGCCGTCGCCCTGGTCGGTGCTGGCGGTCAGCACCTGGTTGCCGTGGCTGTCGGTCGAGAGGGTCGCGACGTCGATCTGGTCGCCGTGCGACGTGATGTTGAGGCTCTTGATCCAGGCCGAGGCGGCATCCGCCGCGACGAGCTGGAAGGCCTTGGCGGCCGGCCCGTCGGCGCCGAACGAGACCAGGTTCCACAGCGAGCCCGCCGCGGTCGCGCTGGCGCCGTCGTGCCAGTCGTGGTCGCCGTCGCCCTGGTCGTGGCCGGCGCCGTAGAGGTCGCCGAGCGTCGTGGAGTAGTGCAGGGCGCCCTCGTCGACCGCGTCGTTCGAGTACGCGAACCCATTGAGGACGGGCACGTCGTCCTTGACGGTGATCGTGAAGTCGCCCGAAAGCGTGAGCGCATCGCCATCGAAGTCGACCACCTGGACGAGGCCGGAGAGGTCGAGGCTCGCGCTGTTTTCCGCGCCGCCCGGGGCGTCGTCGATCGGGTTGAGCAGCGTGAAGGTCCACGCGCCGGTGGTCACGTTGAGCGCGAGGGTGAACACCTCGTGGCCGCCGCCGTCCTGGCCGCCATTGGTCCAGGCCGTGAGCGTCTCGGTCTCGGTGACGGTCGTGCCGTTGGTCGAGGTCGCCGACGTGACGGTGGCGAAGTTGATCGCCTGGCCGTGCGAGGTCTGATCGAGCCCGGCGAGCCAGGAGCCCGCTGCGCCGGCCGAGACGAGCTGGAAGCCGTCCGCGATCGTCTGCGTGATCGTCGTCTGGTGATGGAAGTCGCCGGACGAGGCGCTGAACTGATCGGTGTGCGGGCCGTCGGCGCCGAAGCTCACGAGGCTCGCCAGCGACCCGCTCACCACGGTCGGCGCATACGGGTCGTTGCCCTGGCCGTAGAGATCGGTGCCGTCTTGGAAGAAGAAGAAATTCTCGACCTGCTGCAGCCCGCCCTCGTCGACCGCGCCCGCCGCGCTCGCCGAGGTGAGCACCGGCACGTCGTCGACGACGTTGATCTTGAAATCGCCCGAAAGCGCGACCACGTCGCCGTCGAAATCGGTCGCCTGGATCAGGCCTGACAGATCGAGGGTCGTCGTATCTTCGCCCTGCGCCGGCTGGTCCAGCGGGTTGATCAGCGTGAACGTATAGGTGCCGTCGCCGTCGAGCGTCAGCGTGAAGACCTCGTGGCCGCCGCCGTTCGGGCCGGTCGGGCCGCCATCGGTCCAGGCGGTCAGCGTCTGCGATGCGCCGTCAGCACCGTCGGTCACGCTCGACAGCGCGATGTAGTTGACCTGCTGGCCGTGCGACGAGACGCCGAAGCTGTAGGTGCCGGCCGTGGCTGCGAATGAGAACCCGGCGTTGCCGTGATTGGCGTCGACTGCGTACCCGTCGGCGCCGAACGCGACGAGGTTGGCGATCGAGCCGCTGACGACCGTCGAGGCGCCCTTGAGCGTATGATCGTTGCCGTTGCCGTAGAGATCGCCGGGGCCGGCAGACGCGAACGAAAGCGCCCCTTCGTCGACGCTGGCCGACGTATCGGTCGCACTGGTCAGCACCGGCACGTCGTCCGTGACCGTGATCTTGAAGTCGCCCGAAAGTGCGACCGTGTCGCCGTCGTAGTCGATCGCCTGCACCAGGCTCGACAGATCGAGCGTCGTCGTGTCCTCGCCCGGCGCGGGTTGATCGAGCGGATTGATCAGCGTGAACGTGTAGCTGCCGTCGCCGTCGAGCGTCAGCGTGAAGACCTCGTGGCCGCCGCCGTTCGGGCCGGTCGGGCCGCCATCGGTCCAGGCGGTCAGCGTCTGCGAGGCGCCGTCCTCCGCGGTCGTGACCGCGACGAAGTTGACCTCCTGGCCGTGCGATGTGACGCCGAAATCGTGCGTCGCGCCGTCGGCGACGGCGAGCTGGAAGCCGTCGGCGGCACCGCCCGTCGTCTGCGCCGGGCCGTCGGCGCCGAACGCGACGAGGTTTGCGAGCGAGCCGCTCACCGTCGCGGCGGCGGCTTCGTTGCCGTGATCGTTGCCGTCGCCGTAAAGGTCGCCGGGGCCGCCCGACGAGAAGACGAGCGCGCCCTCGTCGACGCTGGCGGAGGTATCGCTCGCACTGGTGAGCACCGGCACGTCGTCGACGACCGTGATCTTGAAGTCGCCCGAGAGCGTGATCGTGTCGCCGTCGAAGTCGACCGCCCGCACGAGGCTCGACAGATCGAGCGTCGTCGTGTCCTCGCCCGGCGCGGTCTGGTCGAGTGGGTTGATCAACGTGAAGGTGTAGCTGCCGTCGCCGTCGAGCGTCAGCGTGAAGACCTCGTGGCCGCCGCCGTTCGGGCCGGTCGGGCCGCCATCGGTCCAGGCGGTCAGCGTCTGCGAGGCGCCGTCCTCCGCGGTCGTGACCGCGACGAAGTTGACCTCCTGGCCGTGCGATGTGACGCCGAAATCGTGCGTCGCGCCGTCGGCGACGGCGAGCTGGAAGCCGTCGGCGGCACCGCCCGTCGTCTGCGCCGGGCCGTCGGCGCCGAACGCGACGAGGTTTGCGAGCGAGCCGCTCACCGTCGCGGCGGCGGCTTCGTTGCCGTGATCGTTGCCGTCGCCGTAGAGGTCGCCGGGGCCGCCCGACGAGAAGACGAGCGCGCCCTCGTCGACGCTGGCGGACGTATCGGTCGCGCTGGTGAGGATCGGCGTGTCGTTCGAGACCGTGATCTGGAAGTCGCCCGAGAGCGTGACGGTGTCGCCGTCGAAATCGACCGCCTGGACCAGCGTCGACAGGTCGATGGTGGCGGAGCCCGCTTCCTGGTTGGGGCCGTCGTCGAGCGGGTTGAGCAGCGTGAACGTGTAGCTGCCGTCGCCGTTGAGCGTCAGCGTGAAGACTTCGTGGCTGTCGTTCTCCTCGCCCGGGCCGCCATTGGTCCAGGCCGTGAGCGTCTGCGAGTCGCCGTCCTCGGCGGTCGCCACCGTGACGAAGTCGACCTCCTGGCCGTGCGAAGTGACGTTGAAGTCGTGGCTCGTGCCGTCGGCGACCGCGAAGCGGAAGCCGTCGGTGGCGCCGCCCGTCTGTGCCGGCCCGTCGGCGCCGAACGCGACGAGGCTCGTGAGCGTGCCGCTGACGACCGTCGTGCCGCTCTCGCCGCCCTGGTCGTTGCCGCTACCGAAGAGGTCGCCCGGGCTGCCCGAGCCGAGCGCGCCTTCGTCGATGCTGCCCGACGTGTCGCTCGCGCTGGTGAGGATCGGCGTGTCGTTCGAGACCGTGACCTGGAAGTCGCCCGAGAGCGTGACGGTGTCGCCGTCGAAGTCGACCGCCTGGACCAGCGTCGACAGGTCGAGGGTGGCGGAGCCCGCTTCCTGGTTGGGGCCGTCGTCGAGCGGGTTGAGCAGCGTGAACGTGTAGCTGCCGTCGCCGTTGAGCGTCAGGGTGAAGACTGCGTGGCTGTCGTTCTCCTCGCCCGGGCCGCCATTGGTCCAGGCCGTGAGCGTCTGCGCGTCGCCGTCCTCGGCGGTCGCCACCGTGACGAAGTCGACCTCCTGGCCGTGCGACGTGACGTTGAAGTCGTGCGACGTGCCGTCCGCGACCGCGAACCGGAAGCCGTCCGTTGCCCCGCTTGCCGTCTGTGCCGGGCCGTCGGCGCCGAACGAGACGAGGTTGGCGAGCGAGCCGCTCACCACGGTGGTGGCGGCTTCATTGCCGTGATCATTGCCATCGCCATAGAGATCGCCGGGCCCGCCCGACGCGAAGGCGAGCGCGCCCTCGTCGACGCTGCCGGAGGCCTCGCTCGCGCTGGCGAGCACCGGCACGTCGTCGGTGACTGTGATCTTGAAGTCGCCCGCGAGCGCGACCACGTCGCCGTCGAAATCGACCGCCTGAACGAGGCTCGACAGGTCGAGCGTCGTCGTGTCCTCGCCTTGCGCGGACTGGTCGAGCGGGTTGATCAGCGTGAACGTGTAGCTGCCGTCGCCGTTGAGCGTCAGCGTGAAGACCTCGTGGCCGCCGCCATCCGCGCCGCCGTTGGTCCAAGCGGTGAGCGTCTGCGACACGCCGTCGGGGCCGTTGCTCGGGCTCGACAGGGTGACGAAGTCGACGTCCTGGCCGTGCGACGTGACGCCGAACTCATGGGTCGTGTTGGTCGCGACCGCAAACTGGAAGCCGTCCGCCGCAGCGCCGCTGCCCTCGTCGCCGTTATGGACCGTGACGGTCTCGGGGCCGTCGGCGCCGAACGAGACGAGCCCCGACAGCGAGCCGGTCACGACCGTCGAGGCGGCCTCGTGGCCCTGATCGTTGCCGCCGCCGTAGAGATCGCCCGGGCTGCCGGATGCAAAGGCAAGCGCGCCTTCGTCGACGCCGCCGGATGCGGTCTGGCCACTGAGCTCGGGGATGTCGTCGACGACGGTGATCTTGAAGTCGTTCGCCAGCGTGATGGTCACGCCCGCCGCGTCGACCGCCTGCACGAGCCCCGACAGGTCGATGGTCAGCGAATTGGCGCCATGGCCGGACGGGTCATCGAGCGGCGCGAGCAGCGTGAACGTCCACGACCCGTCCGCATTGATCGTGAGCGAGAAGACGGAGTGCGGCGTGCCGTCCGCCGGATCGGTGCCGGCGACGAGCGTGTTGCCGGTAATCGTCGCCGAGTCGATCAAGGAGCCGTGCGAGGTGAGTCCGAGGTTCGCAAGCCACGTATTGGCGGCCGTCTGCGAGACGAACTGAAACGGCGTCGTGCCCGGCCCGCCGCTGCCGAAGTTGACCAGCGCATCGAGCGAGCCCGGGACGCCCGTGGCGCCGAACGCCTCGCTGTGGTTGTTGCCGGTCGTGCCGATCGTGTCGGTGATGAGACCGCCTTCGAACACGGTGCCACTCGCCGAAGCGATGTTGAGCGACATCGGCACGATCTGGGTCGGGGTCTCGACATTGGGGCCGCCGCTGATCCCGTTGATCGTCTCCGTGCCGAGCAGCGCGAGCGGCGCGGCGGGCGGCTCGAACGTGTCGAGCGTGAATGAGACGAAGTTGGCGCCGGACGCGACCGAGTTGGGGCCGCCGGACGCCGGCAGCACCGATTGGTCGGTCGTGATCGGAAACTCGCTGGCGAACTGCGCGGCCGAAACGTCGTGGTCCGGCCCGAGCTCGATCGTCACGTCGGGCAGCGGTTGCCCATTGTCCGCGTAGAACGGCTCGATCGTGACTTCCGCGTGATTGTCGAACAGGATGATCAGTCGGTCGCCGACATGGACCAGCGTGATGTTCTCGTTGGCGATCGCGCTGAGGTCGAGCTTGGTCGATCCGTCGAGGTGAACCGTGATCGACTGGTCGCCTTGCGGCTTGATGATCGTGATGACTTTTGGCGGAGTGGGGTTCGGCCCTTGCGGACCGCTCGCCTGCGCCAGAACTACCGGATTACCCATCCAACCACCGCCAAATGTGCACAAGCTGACCCACGACGGCTCGCGGCACCGCGTCCGCACTCCCGTCATCAAGTCATCGATCCGCGATTGTAAGAGCAGCAAAGCGCGACTTTACCGCTCACCCTGTGCTTGCCGTTAAGTTATTCTTAACACTATTGTACCGTCAACAAATTTTGGCGTAATGCGCACAAATTTATAGTGCTCTGGTTAAGTCGTCAGTGAATTCCTATGCGATTTCGGGCAGGGAACCTTGGGGTCCTATAGAGCTGAATCCGAATTTCATCTGAAATTTATCTGAAATTTATCTGACAGGGGCCTTAGACGGGCCATCCTCGGCTCAATTTCCCGCCCTTGTGTGGCCTGCGCGCACTTGTGGCCCACGCGACCCTCTCGTAAAGTTCGCCCGGGTCTGGGGATGTTTCCAATGAAGCAAACACGATTCTTTACGCAGACGGCCGCTGCGGCGTTCGTGCTGGCGCTCTGCGGTCCGTTCGTCGCAACCGCCCATGCGGCGCCGCCCGACTATCTTTTGTCATGTGAAAACGGGCACAGCTATCCCATTCGCGCCCGCGCCGTGACGGTCGATGGCGACCTCGTGACCGGCTATCTCTACACCGGGCGCCACCACGGGGCGCATATCCGCCTCGTGCCCATGGGTGCCGGCTATCGCTACATCACGCGCGGCGTTTGGCTCGACGGCTGGCGCGGCGACGCGGAGCTCAACTTCGGCAAGCACCACCGCGTGGCCTGCACCGTCACGCACGGATGACCATGGCGCGCCGATGTCCCGCGCGCAACCTCTGCCAGTGATGCACTCGCACGCGCCTCGCGCTACGGCGCGGCGCCGAGCTTCTGCAGCTCCGAAAGAACCTGCGGCTTGATCGCGTCGGGCACGCCGCCGGCGAGCGCAAGCCGATAGTCCGCAACGGCACGATCGCGCTCGCCGAGCTTGGCGTAGCATCGAGCACGGCCGAGATAGCCGTCCCACGCTTTCGGATCGATCGCAATCGCGGCGTCGAAGTCCGCAATCGCGCGCTCGCAAGCGCCTTGCTTGGCGAAGATCCCGGCGCGCAACGCCAAGGCCCGCACGTCCTTGGCGTCCGCCTTGAGCAGCATGTCGACGTCCGCGAGCGCATGATCGTAGTCGTTCTTGTCGGCGAAGGTACGGCCGCGCAGCGCATAGGCGTTGCGCTGGCTGATCATGAGATCGAACGCATCGGCCGACACCGGAATGGCGTCGCCGTTGAGGTGGATGGCGGCGGTGAGATCCGCGATGGCGCCGTCGAGGTCGTTCGCCTCGCGCAGCAGCATGGCGCGGCGAACATGCAGCAGGGCGAGGTCGCCGCGGGCGAAGCGCCGCGCCGCGATCGCGCGCGTGCAGGACGCGATCGCAGCCGGGCCGCTTGCGGTCGCGCAGGTGCGCGAATCGTCGGGCTTCGCGGTTGTCTGCGATCGCCCTGCCGGCGCGCCCGGCAGCAGCGCCGCGCAGGCGAGCAGGGCGAGAACGGTGGTTGACCGCCTCATTGGCCGAAATCGTGATCGATGGAAGGGGCGGGTGGCAGGCTGGTATGGCTGCGCTCGCGTTCGCCCGCGCACCAAGGCGACCGTGTCATCGGTCAGCGCCCCGCACCGGCGATTTCGTGAATGAGCGGTGGATCGAGAGCAGATACTCGCCGTAGCTGCTCTTGGCGCAGCGCAAAGCCAGCCGGTGGAAATGGTCGAGCGTAATGTAGCCGAGCCGCAGCGCGATCTCCTCGGGGCACGCCACCCGCATGCCCTGGCGCTCCTCGAGGATCTGGACGAAGTGGCTTGCTTCCACGAGCGAGGCATGGGTGCCGGTGTCGAGCCAGGCGACGCCGCGGCCGAGCAACTCGACGTGCAGGTCGCCTCGCTCCAGGTAGGCCCGGTTGACGTCGGTAATCTCGAGTTCGCCGCGCGAGGAGGGCTTGAGCGCCGCGGCGATCCGCACGACGTCATTGTCGTAGAAATAGAGCCCGGTGACCGCGATATTCGACTTCGGCTGACGAGGCTTCTCCTCGATCGAAATCGCGCGGCCGTCCTCGTCGAGCTCGACCACGCCGTACCGCTCGGGTGTGTTGACCGTATAGCCGAAGATCGTCGCACCCGACGAGCGCGCGGTCGCGTGGCGGAACGTCTCGGGAAGGCGGTTGCCGTAGAAGATGTTGTCGCCGAGCGCAAGCGCAACGCGCGCCGAACCGACGAAATCGGCGCCCACGATGAAGGCATCGGCAAGGCCGCGCGGCTCGGACTGGAGGGCGTATGAAATCTTGAGACCGAGGTCGGAACCATCTCCCAGCAGGCGCTCGAACAGATGCTGGTCCTGCGGCGTCGTGATGACAAGTATCTCGGTGATCTCGGCAAACATCAGCGTCGCGAGGGGGTAGTAGATCATCGGCTTGTCGAACACCGGCAAGAGCTGCTTGGACACCACCGTCGTGACCGGATAGAGCCGCGTACCGGAGCCGCCGGCCAGAATGATTCCCTTCATCGCCCCCTCGGCGCGCTTTGCTTGTTGTCCTGGAGAAGCGTCTTAACAACGGCGTGTTGATTTCGCATCATATTCCTGTCCCAGCTATCGTCTAAGAGCCGTTCGCTCTTTCGCGATCGAGCGCCGCAATGGTTTCGTCGAGGCCCGCATCCAGTTCGGTGCGCGCCGACCAGCCGAGCTTTCCCGCCGCGGTCGGATCGCCGACGAGCCACGGTGCCTCGCCCTCCCGACCCGAGAGTGCGCGGAAGTCCAGCAATCCGACGTCGGCGCCCATCCGATGCGCAAACCTCGTCACGATATCCTGGTTCGACAGCCCGCGCCCCGTGCACAAATTGAAAATACCGTGTCCGCCGGCCGCGGCATGATCGCCGAGACGAAGCATTCCTTCGGCGGCATCATCGACGTAGAGCCAGTCACGTACCTGCGATACGATCGTCAACGCGCGCTTCTCGCGCAGGGCCGCGTGAACCAGCGGCAGCAATCGCGGCGGGCGCAGCCCGGGGCCGTAGAGACTGAACAGCCGCGCCCACGCGAACCCCAGCCCGCAGTTTCGCGCGACCGCCTGCGCCCAGAGCCCCGCAGCCGCTTTGCTCGCGTCGTAGAGATTGACCGAGGCGAGCGGCGCAGTCTCTGGGATCGGCACACCGGCTGGAGTTGGCCCGTATTCGGTGCAACTGCCCGCATAGACGAAGCCGCGCGCGCGAGCGTCCGCACCCGCCGCGACGAGCGCCGCGGTCAATCGGATGTTGCTCTCGAACTGCACCGCCGGGTCATGCGCGTTTCGGTTTGCCGCAGCCGCGAGGTGATAGATGATCGGGCTTTCGAGCCGCTCGATGCCCGCGGTCAATGCGTCGATCGCCGGCCACGGCTCCCACCGCAGGCCCGGATCGATCGATGGCGGCGATGGGCCGCGGTACCACGCGACAACCGGGTGGTCGGCGCGACGCAGTATTGCGACGAGGCGGCGGCCAAGGAAGCCGCTCGCCCCGGTCACGAGCGCCGTCGGTTTCACGGAGTTTCTACGCCTCGTCGATCGGCGTGGAAAAGCGCTTGTCAATCGCCGATTTCACATGCGGTACACGATCGTACTGGTGCAGGATCGCCGGCACGTGGCCATTGGTCGTGCGCACCGTCCCGTCGTCCCCGACGACATAGGCATCGGATTGAAGCCCCATCGTGGCGACGTGCACGTTGTTCTCCATGATGACGCCTGGAATCCCACCCTCCAGGAAAACAAGGCGATGGTGAATGCTCGCGTCGGCCGCGCCGTGCCGCCGCAGCTCGATCGGCACCGCCAGAAGATCGGCGGCCATCCGGGCCAGATATTCGTTCATGGCCGCCATCCCGCCGATGACAATTCCGTTGCAGCTGATGCGCTGCCTGCTCAGGAGCGCCGCCTGGTCGGCCGGGAGGAACTGCTTGGCCCAGCGCAGATTCGTCGGCTCCTCGCCGATCGTCAGCGTCGGGTGCTCGAGGTAGAAATGGCAGGCCGACGAGGAGAGGTCGGCGAACGGATGGCGCTGAAAGAGCACGTCACGGGTATCGGTCACCATCATCTGGTCGTAACACTCGCGATTCTCCCGCGCGATGCGGGCATAGAGCTGATAGCGGTAGGTCGCTGCCGGACCATGCAGTTTGCGCGTCGACCACATGGTGGCCGGTCGGATGCCGTGCCGGCGCAGATAGGATTTGAGTGCCCGATCCCAGAAGCGCACCATGAGGATAACGTCGCCGGCGTAGCCGGTCGCGCGCAGCGACTGGACGAAAGGGCGCAGCTGCTCCGGCCGGTAGTTGGTCGCCGATCCGACGATCAGTCGACGGCTGTCCTTGACGTCCGTCATGCGCGCCTGCGCTATCCCACCCATTCCATGATGTTCACGCCGTCATCTGTAGGAGGCGAAAATCGAAGATTCAAGCTACTCAACGGCCGAGCCCGAGCTTTCAGGACGTTGCGCGCTCGATCGCGATCACGCGACTGTCCTCGACCGCGAGCGCAAGCCTGCCGTGCTTGAGGGCGAGCGCCTTGTCGCCGAACAGCTCGCGCCGCCAGCCGTGCAGGGCGGGCACGTCGGCGTTGTCGTCGGCGGCGATCTGCTCGAGCTCGTCGATGGTGGCGATCACCTTGGCGGCGACCGCGTGGCGCTCCGAGGTCATGCGCAGCAGCACCTTGAGCAGCTCGACGGTTGCGGCGCCGTTGCCGCCGCCGCGCGGCCGCTCGATGCGCGGCAGGGTTTTCGGGTCGCGCGCGAGCCCGCGCGCCACCGCGGCGAGGATGTCCTGGCCCCACTTCGAGCGCTCGAACCCGCGCGGCAGCGAGCGCAGCCCGGCGAGGCGCTCGACCGTGGTCGGCGCCTGCGTCGCGATCTCGCCCAGCACGTCGTCCTTGAGCACGCGGCCGCGCGGCACGTCGCGGGTCTGCGCCTCGCGCTCGCGCCAGGCGGCGACCTCCATCAGCACCGCCAGCTCCTTCGGCTTGCGCACGCGGGTCTTCAGCCGCTCCCAAGCGGTTTCGGGATCGGCGCGGTAGGTGTCGGGCGAGGTCAGCACCTCCATCTCCTCGCCGACCCAGTCGGCGCGGCCGCGCTGATGCAGGTCGGCGTCGAGGGCGACGAACACGTCGCGCAGGTGCGTCACGTCGGAGATGGCATATTTGACCTGCGCGGGCGAGAGCGGGCGGCGCGACCAGTCGGTGAAGCGGTGCGACTTGTCGAGGGTGTCGCCGGTGATGCGCTGGACCAGCTGGTCGTAGGAGATCGAATCCCCATAGCCGAGCACCATGGCGGCGACCTGGGTGTCGAAGATCGGGTGCGGGATCAGGTTGGCCTGGTGCCAGACGATCTCGATGTCCTGGCGGGCGGCGTGAAAGATCTTCAGCACCCGCTCGTTCGCCATCAGGTCGTAGAATGGCTTGAGATCGATCCCGTCGGCGAGCGCGTCGACCACGATCGCTTCCTCGGTGCTCGCCAGCTGGGCGACGCAGAGCAGCGGATAGTACGTCGTCTCGCGCAGGAACTCGGTGTCGACCGTGATGAAGGGATGGCGCGCCAAACGGCCGCAGGCCTCGGCCAGGTCGCGCGTCGTGGTAATGAGGTCCATGACGCTTGTATTACCGGAGTCGCGCGGCCCTGTCGCGATCCCACGAATGGCGTTTCATCGATAGAATCAGGAACATTGGCGGTTGGGCGGTGGTGCGGGCGGATCATATGACGGCGTGCGCTTCGGCGCCATACGCAGGGTCGCGGGACGCGAACCCGCGCGCCGGCGGGCGCAGGCGGTGATGTGATGCGGCGAGGGGTCTTTCTGCTGCTGCTCGTGCTGCTGGTGGCGGCCCTCGCGCTCGCGCTGGCGGTCGGTCCCTATCCGCTGCGGCTCGCCGACGTGATCGACACGCTCGTGCGCGCTTTCGGCGGCGAGCGCGGCGCGCCGACCGCGGGCGAGATCGTGTTCGGCCGGGTGCGGCTGCCGCGGGTCGCGGCCGGGCTTTTGGTCGGCGCGGCGCTCTCCGGTGCCGGCGCCACCTACCAGACGATGTTTCGCAACCCGCTGGTGTCGCCCGACATTCTCGGGGTTGCGACCGGCGCCGGCCTCGGCGCCGTCGCCGGCATCCTGCTGTCGCTGCCGGTCGTCGGCATCCAGGCGCTCGCCTTCGCGGGCGGCCTCGCGACCGTCGTGCTCGTCTATCTGATCGCCGCCGCGCTGCGCGGGCACGACCGCACGCTGGTGCTGGTGCTCGGCGGCGTCGTGGTCGGCGCGCTCGCCGGCGCCTGCATCTCGCTGGTCAAGATCATGGCCGACCCTTACGACCAGCTGCCGGCGATCACGTTCTGGCTGCTCGGCAGCCTCGCGGGCGTGAAGCTCGGCGATCTCGCGGTCGCGGCCCCGCTGGTGCTGGCGGGCCTCGTGCCGCTCGCGCTCTACCGCTGGCGCATCGGCGTGCTGTCGCTCGGCGACGACGAGGCGCGCGCGCTCGGCGTCGACGTGCGCCGCCTGCGCGGCATCGTGATCGCGGCGGCGACGCTGATGACCGCGAGCGTCGTGGCGATCGCCGGCGTGATCGGCTGGATCGGGCTGATGATGCCGCACATCGCCCGCATGCTGGTGGGGCCGAATTTCGCCCGCCTGCTGCCCGCCTCGATGCTGCTCGGCGCCGCCTTCATGCTGGCGGTCGACACGGTGGCGCGCAGCCTCGCGCGGGTCGAGACGCCGCTCGGCATCTTGACCGCGGTGCTCGGCGCGCCGTTCTTCCTGTGGCTGCTCGCGCGCGGGCGGCAGAGCTGGGGATAGCGCGTGTCCCGGCGAAGTGGTCGCCGGTTCGCCGATAAGGACACGCGCCAAGAAAGAGGACATTCATGCGGCTCGAGGCGCAAGATCTGGCGATCGGCTATCCGGGCCATCTGGTCGGCCGCGGCATCGCGCTTGCGCTCGAGCCGGGCGAGGTCCTCTGCCTGCTCGGCCCGAACGGGGCCGGCAAGACCACGCTGTTTCGCACGCTTCTCGGCCTGCAGCCGCCGCTCGGCGGCGCGGTGCTGATCGACGGCGTCCCGCTCGGCGACCTTGCGCCCGCCGAGATCGCGCGCCGCCTCGCCTATGTGCCGCAGGCGCACGTCACCGAGTTCTCCTATTCGGTGCTCGACGTGGTGCTGATGGGACGCACGGCGCGGCTCAAGGCCTTCGCGAGCCCGGGCGCCGCCGACGAGCGCATTGCACTGCAAAAGCTCAGCGTCCTCGGCATCGCCGAGCTTGCCTCGCATGACTACACCAAGATCTCGGGCGGCCAGCGCCAGCTTGCGCTGATCGCCCGCGCGCTCGCGCAGGAAGCGCCGATTCTCGTGCTCGACGAGCCGACCGCGAGCCTCGATTTCGGCAACCAGGCGCTGGTGCTGGCGCGCATCCGCGAATTGGCCGGCGAGGATTTCGGCATCGTGCTGTCGACGCACGATCCCGATCACGCCCTGATGGTTGGAACCCGAGTCGCCGTCATCGCCGACGGCGGCCTGCGCGCGATCGGGCCGCCCGCCGAGGTGGTCACGCCCGCCATGCTGTCGGCGATCTATCGCACCGCCGTGCTGGTGGAGGAGACGCCCTCCGGCCACCGCGTCTGCGTGCCCGCCTGGGAGAGCGGCTGAGCCGTGGTGCGTTCTCACTCCGACGCGAGGTGCTGGCCGAGCGCGTAAATGCTGCACGCCGCGCCATGCGTGTGGGCCGCGCAGCTCGCGAGCGCCGCGGCACGCGCCTCATCCAAGGTTCGTCCCTCTGCGGAGCCGCATCCACCACGCGCCGAGAGGGCGAACGCCTTGTTGTCCCAGCGAAGGGCTGCATAACGGGCGAAGACGCCCTGACACACCTGCACAGCGATCGCCGGAGGTTGCAGCGCGGCGAGCGGCGCCAGGCCGAGCACGATCTGGTCGGGCAAGCCTCGCTGCGAGATAAACGGCGCAATCGCCGGAAACCACCGATCGGCCGGCGCCTCGACAACGGTATCATGGCCGTTGGACCCGAACGGCTCCAGCAGGCGAAGCTCCGCCGGCGCGCCACCCTGCCGGTAGGCATCGATCATGCGGCCCGCCAGCTCGGGTCCGTAGAACAGGTCGTTCTTCGCATAGACCCAGAGGACCGGGATGCGTGCCGTGCGGCCGAGCGCGGCCACAGTGTCGACGAGCGGCTGCGGACCGCAAGCCTGACCGTCGGCGTTGAGTCCGTGGCGCCCGCCGTCGAAGTTGATCACCCCGACCACGCCTTGCGGGTTGCGCGCTCCGGCCGCCATGACGGCCAGTCCGCCGGTGGAGAGGCCGAGCAGCAGGATTCGGTTCGGATCGATCCAGGGCTTCGCGCGCAACGCTTCGATCGCGGCGAGCACGTCGTCGGCGGAGTTGCGGACGGCCGGAAGATACTCGCAGGGCTTTGCCAAGCGCTCGGCATAGCCGCCGTCGGATCGGCCGAAGCCTCGGCGCATGATCGAGACCGCCGCATAGCCGCGCTCTGCGAACGCCACGGCGACCTGGTCGAAGCCGACCGGCGAACGGTGCGCCAGCGCCGCGGCGAATTCGGCCGCCCCTTGTGCGTCCGGTGTGCCATGCACCAGGATGACGAGCGGAAAGCGACCCGGATGGTCCGGTCGCACCACATAGCTGTCGAGCACAATCGGATTGCCGGCGATCGTGACCGGCAGCATCGTGGGCTCCGCCGCCAATCCCATGAGGGGACGGTTCTCTTCCGCCCGGGCCATAGTCGCGAAAACCAGCATCAGGGCGACGAGGAGGCGCGCCATCAGTCCTCGAATCCGATACGGAAATTCCGCCCCGTCGGTCGATCATCGGGTTCAACCGGAACCGAAGTCAATCCCGTGCGCGCGCCATGATTCCAGCGCTTTGCCTTGCGAACCTGCCGCAAAGCGTTAAGTTCAGCCTTGGCGACGGGGCGTGCCGAGGACGCAGCGACAGCAAGAGGTGAGGATCGCCATGCGAACCAGATTCTTGAGCGCACCCATATTGTTGGCTTTGACGGCGTCGGCCTCGGCGCAGATGAATCTTGCGGCGCCAAACATGAAATACAAGACCCAGGAAGAGGTCGATCAGGCGATCCAGCGGGACAAGGACTACAAGGCGACGATGCAGAAGCTGCCCGACCAGAAGGCGAGCAACGATCCGTGGGGCAATATCCGCAGCAGCGCCCCCGCACCGACCGAGCCGAAGCAGAAGCCGAAGCCGAAGAAGAAGGCGAGCGCGCAGTAGGCGCGGTTCAACTGCCGCGCACGCGCGGCAGGAAGATGTATTTCCACGGGTTCGGCATCGGGCCGACCGGCACCTCGATCAATGTCGGGGTGTCGCGCCGGCGAAAGGCGCGCTTGAGCGCCGCGCGCAGCGCCTTCGGCGTCTTGGCGCGCTCGGCCGCGGCGCCGAAGCTTTCGCCGAAGCGCACGAAGTCCGGATTGGCAAGGTCGTTGGCGATCTGCCGGTCGCCGTAGACGTCCTGCTGGATGCGGCGGACATTGCCGAAGGCGCCGTCATTGAACACGATCGCGGTGAGCGGGATGCGGTGGCGCACCGCGGTGGCAAGCTCGTTCGCCGTGAACATGAAGCCGCCGTCGCCGTTGATCGACATGACCGGGACGTCCGGCCGCGCGTGCTGGGCGCCGAGCGCGGTCGCAAAACCCCAGCCGAGATTGTCCTGGTAGCCGGGCGAGAGAAACGTGCGCGGCCGGTACACCGGGAAGAGCAGGCGGGCCGCAAAGCCGACCTGCGTCACCTCGTCGACATAGATGCCGTCCTCGGGCAGCTCGGCGCGCATCGCGTCGAGGAAAGCCGCTTGCGGCGCGAGCTCCTCGCTGAGGCGCGCCCGCCACGCCGCCTGGCGCCGGGTCATTTCGGCGCGGCGCGAGCGGCGCTTGGCATTGTGCGCCGGCAGGGCGTCGATCAGCCGCCGCAGGATCGGCGCGGCGTCGCCGATCAGCGCGACCGCGGGCGCGCGCACCCGCGCGGGCTCCTGGGGATCGGAGTCGACGCGAATGATGGCGATATCGTTATCGAGGCCCCACGGGCCGGCGGTGAAGACCTTGTTCTGCTGCATGAACATGCGGGTGCCGACCGCGAGCACCACGTCGGCCTTCGCCCACAGCTCGTGCGCCAGCGGCAGCGTCACGCTCAACGGGTCGCGGCTGTCGAGCACGCCGCGCCCGCGGCGATAGCCGAGCACTGGCGCCTGCAGCATGGCGGAGAGCTCGTTCACCTCGCGTGAAGCATCCTGCGCGCCGCCGCCGCAGATGATCAGCGGGTTTTTGGCGGCGCCGAGGCGCTTGGCGGCGGCGGCGATCGCGTCCTCGTCGATCGCCGGCTCGATCGGCGGCAGCGGCGCCTGCGGCGTCACGGCGCCGCTCGCGGCCCAGACGTCGATGGCGCATTCGAGCGCGGCCGGGCCGCGCCGGCCGCTGCGCATGGCGCGCATGGCCTCGGCCACGAGGCGCGCCGCCTCGCCGGGCGCGCGGATGTGCGCCGCGTGGTCGACGAGCCGCGCCAGCACGCCGGCCTGGTCGCGCAGCTCGTGCAGGTGGCCGAGGCCGCGCCCGATGTCGGATTGCGGGATATCGCCGGTCAGCGCCAGAACGGGCGCGTTCATCGAGTATGCGGTCAGGAGGGCGGCCGATGCGTTGAGCAGCCCCGGGCCGTTGACCACCGCGCAGGCCTGCGGCTTGCCGGTCGCGAGCGCGGCGCCGAGCGCCATGTAGGCGGCGCCCTGCTCGTGCCGGGTGTGGATCGTGCGGACGCGGTTCTGCGCCTTGAACAGGGCGTCGAACAAATGGTCGTTCTGAATGCCCGGCAGCGCGTAGACGGACTCGATGCCGTGCGCGATAAGCGAGGCGACGACGGCCTCCGCGGTGGTCATCTGTTCCGGCATTTTGCTTGAACCGTCCTTCTCCTGCAGGACTGTGCAGATCGACGCGGCGCTGTCGAGAGGGGGATTCCTTGACAAACCGAGGGGTCCATGCACCTTCCGCACGCCCGCGGTCGCCCCGATTTGCCTCGGATTCGGCCTGCTTTCCGTGTTCCAGCGCATATCCCGGCGAAGTGGATTCCGGTTCGCCGATAAGGATATGCGCCAAGGCGTCAATCTAGAGGTCCGCCATGCACCGTTACCGCACCGACACCTGCGGCGCACTGCGCGCGAGCGACATCGGCCGGCAGGTTCGCCTGTCGGGCTGGTGCCATCGCATCCGCGACCATGGCGGCGTGCTGTTCATCGACCTGCGCGACCACTACGGCCTCACCCAGGTCGTCGCCGACCCGGACTCGCCCGCCTTCAAGACCGCGGAAAAGCTGCGTGCCGAATGGGTGGTGCGGATCGACGGCAAGGTGCGACCGCGCCCCGAGGGCACCGTCAACCCGGAGCTGCCGACCGGCGAGGTCGAGGTCTATATCAGCGAGATCGAGGTGCTCGGCCCGGCCGGCGAGCTGCCGCTGCCGGTGTTCGGCGACCAGGAGTACCCGGAGGACATCCGGCTCAAATACCGCTTCCTCGACCTGCGGCGCGAGCGGCTGCATCGCAACATCATGCTGCGCGGGCAGATCATCGACTCGATCCGCCGGCGCATGCGCGAGAGCGGCTTCTTCGAGTTCCAGACGCCGATCCTCACCGCCTCCTCGCCCGAGGGCGCGCGCGACTTTCTCGTCCCGTCGCGGATTCATCCCGGCAAGTTCTACGCGCTGCCGCAGGCGCCGCAGCAGTTCAAGCAGCTGATCATGATCTCGGGCTTCGATCGCTATTTCCAGATCGCGCCCTGCTTCCGCGACGAGGACGCCCGCGCCGACCGCTCGCCCGGCGAGTTCTACCAGCTCGACCTGGAAATGAGCTTCGTCACGCAAGAGGATGTTTTTGCTGCGGTCGAGCCGGTCATGCGCGGCGTGTTCGAGGAGTTTTCCGGCGGCAAGCCGGTGACGCCGAAGTTTCCGCTCATTCCCTATGCGGACGCGATCCGCACCTACGGCAGCGACAAGCCGGATCTCCGAAATCCGGTCAGGATGGCGGATGTGAGCGAGACGTTTCGCGGCTCGGGCTTCAAGGTCTTTGCCAACATCCTCGCCGGCGACGCAAAAGCCGAAGTGTGGGCGATCCCGGCCAAGGGCGGCGGCAACCGCGCGTTCTGCGACCGGATGAATTCCTGGGCACAGGGCGAGGGCCAGCCGGGGCTCGGCTACATCTTCTGGCGCGAGGGCGAGGAGGGCGGTGCCGGGCCGGTCGCGCGCAACCTCGGCACCGAGCGCACCGAGACGATGCGCCAGGCGCTGGGGCTCGGCGTCGGCGACGCCGTGTTCTTCGTCGCCGGCAAGCCGAAGGAGTTCGTCCGCTTCGCGGGCCTTGCGCGCACCAAGGTCGGCGAGGAGCTCGGCCTCGTCGCCAAGGACCGCTTCGAGTTCTGCTGGATCGTCGACTTCCCGATGTACGAGTGGAACGAGGAGGAGAAGAAGATCGACTTCTCGCACAACCCGTTCTCGATGCCGAACGCGACGCCGGATGAATTCCTCGCGCTCGATGCCGCCGACAACGAGAAGATCCTTGCCCTCAAGGCGATCCAGTACGACATCGTCTGCAACGGCATCGAGCTTTCCTCCGGCGCGATCCGCAATCACCGCCCCGACGTGATGAAGAAGGCGTTCGCGATCGCGGGCTACGGCGCGGAGGTGCTGGAGCAGAAGTTCGGCGGCATGCTGCGCGCGCTATCCTGCGGCGCCCCGCCGCACGGCGGCATCGCGCCCGGCATCGACCGCATCGTCATGCTGCTCGCCGGCGAGGAGAACCTGCGCGAGGTCGTGCTGTTCCCGATGAACCAGCGCGCCGAGGACCTGCTGATGGGCGCGCCCTCGGAGGTGACGCCGAAGCAGCTGCGCGAGCTGCACATCCGCCTCGCGCTGCCCGACAAGCGAGAGTAGCCCGGCTATTCGGCCGAGTCGCGCGAGGGCTGGCGGCGAGGTCGCAACCGGATCGCAAGGGCGGAACGCATGAACGACGTTGCAGGCCGCTCGATCAGGAAATGGACGATCGCCGCGATCGCGAGCGCGATCAGCCAGACGGCCACGCTGATCAGCGCCGCCTTCGTGCGCAGTCCGTTTGCCCCGAAGAGCGGCAGCGCCGGCGTGAGTGCGACCATCTGACCGAGCAGCCGATTGAGATATGAATCGGGGCTGGCGATGAGGGCCATCATCACGCCGTGCGAGAGATAGAGCGGGTAGGTGAGGTCACCGAGAAAATTGCAGATCCTGTTGTCCTTCGTCGCCGCAAAGATGGCGGGCAGCGAAATCGCGAACAGAAGAATCGACAGATAGAGGCCGATATTGTCGAAACCGAAGCGTCCATTCTGGGCGAGACAAACGAATGCCGCGAGGCCGAGAGCGAGCCATGCGTTGCGCTGCCGCAGCTTGAGGTGCGTGGAGAGCCGCCGCGCGAGGTGTCCGAGCATGAAGAACATGATGGTCGCGGGCAGGAAGTAGTAGCAGTAGCTCTCCCATCCGCCGTCGACGGCGCCCTGCGGGTGCAGGCTCACCATCACGACGCGCGTCGCCGCGGAAGCGCCGAAGACGAGCCAGGGAAGCAAACGCGAGCGCAGCACGAACGGCGCGAGCAGATAGAACATCATCTCCGAAGCGAGGGTCCAACCGAGCTCTAGCCCGTGCGGCATCGGCGCCGTGTAGGGCGCGGGGTAGGTCCAGAAGCTCAACAGCCAGTCGGAGCCGTAGAGGAAGAATCCGGTCGCGAGATCGTACCAGTGGCGACTGTCCACGAAGGCGCGCAGGCCGCCCTCGGTGAGAAACGGCACGATGATGTAAAGCGACCACCACAGCGGATAGATGCGCAACATGCGGGCGCGATAGAAGTCGGCGGTGCCGCCCGGCCGGTTGTATTTCTCGTCGAGAACGAAACTGATGAGAAAGCCGCTGACGACGAAAAAGAACAGCACGGCGTAGCCGCCGTTCATGCCAAGGACGATGACGTTGCCGATAAAGAGATTGGCCGGCGTGAGCACATGCGACCGGACGTGCGACTGCACCACCGCAATCGCAAGGAACAATCGAATCGCCCCCATGAAGCCTCACCGCGTGCGCGATTGCGCCCTCACGTCTCCCAGAATGCCCGCCGCAGCGCCGCGGCCGCCATGTCGAGGGCGGTGTTGCCGGCCCGTACGATCTTGCCGTGGCTGACGAAGCCGTGCATCTGGTCGGAGAAGTGCAGATGCGTCACGCGCACGCCGTCTTGTTCGAGGCGGCGCGCGTAGGCGCGGCCCTCGTCGCGGAGCGGATCGTACGTGCAGGTGAGCACGAGCGCGGGCGCGGTGCCGGCGAGGTCGGCGGCGCGCAGCGGCGAGGCACGCCAATCGGCGAGGTCGCGCGGCCCGCGCAGGTAGTGATCGACGAACCATCTCATCGTCTTCGAGGTCAAGATTCCGACGTCGGCGTGCCGCGATGACGGCAGCGTCATCGTCATGTCGGTGGCCGGATAGATGAGCATCTGGAAGGCGAGCGGCGGCAGGTCGCGGTCGCGCGACATTAGTGAGAGCACAGCCGCGAGGTTGCCGCCCGCGGAATCGCCGCCCACCGCGACGCGCGCCGGATCGATGCCGAGCGCGGCCGCCGCGCCGATGATCCACCGCGTCGCCGCCGCACTGTCGTCGACCGCCGCCGGAAACTTGTGCTCGGGCGCCATGCGATAGTCGACCGAGACGACGCGGCAGCGCGCCGCGTTGGCGCAGTGGCGGCAGATGAAGTCGTGGGAATCGAGGTCGCCGAGCAGCCAGCCGCCGCCGTGGAAGTAGACGAGCGCCGGGAGCGCGTCGGCCTCCGCCGTGCCGAGCGGCCGATAGGCGCGCAACGCAATATCGCCGCGCGGGCCCGGGCAGGCGAGGTCGCGCACCTCGGCGACGTCCTGCGGCGGCGGGGTGGTGACGGCGCGCCCCGCCCGGAACGCTGCGCGTGCCTCCTGCGGCGTCAGCGTCTCGAACGGCGGCCGGCCGGCCGCCTGGATCATGTCGATGAGCGTCTGCGCGTCTGGGTCGAGGGGCATGAGCGATCGCTAGGGTGTGTATTCATTATTGCACAGCTCCTGATCCGAGCCGCCCGATTCATGCGTACAAGGGCCGAAGCCGCCCGGCGTGACGCGTCGATCGGTCATGATAGGGGCACCCGTGAATAGCGGGGATAGATCGAATTCCGCTTGCATTCCCGGCGCGAGCGGCGCATGGCAGTAAGTGCAGAGTAACATTCGCGCGTCCGGAGCCCCGCCGCTTCGGGCGCGTTTTGCTTTTCAAGCGGCATCACAACCGGAGGTAAGCACGCGCCCGGGATTTCCGACTGTTTCCATTGTTCTGCGCATTGTTTTTTCCATTGTTAGCCATTGTTCCTGCGCCGGCAGCTTTTCTCTCGCCCTCGCAAGGGCTTGCATTGTAATTGGCGTCGCATTTTCCATTGCAGATCGATTGTATTTTGTTTGCAGCCCTCTCGTCGGCGTGCGCGAGTTTCTTGGGCGCTGGCGTCGCTCTTTCACATGTGCCTTCACCGGAGGGCGGTAGGACGAGCGGCGCTACTTCTCGTCCATCCATTCGAGGATCGCGGCCGCGACCGCATCGGGCTGGTCGAGCTCGGCGAGATGGCCGGCCGCCGGGATGACGGTCGTCTTGGTCGGGCCCGTGATGGCGCCGGCGATGCGGGCGGCGTAGCTGCGCGGCATGATGCGATCCTGATCGCCCCAGATGAGGAGCGTCGGCGCCGTGATCAGCGGCAGGCGCTTCGCCAGGCGGGTGTTGCCGAGCGGCCAGAAGGCGCGCGCGGCGGCCTCGTTGGCGCGCACCTGCTCGATTTGCCATTCGGGCGAGTTGGCGCCGGCCGGCGGCGCCTTGAGGCGTTCCCAGTTGTCCGGCTCGCCGCACAACAGCGCCGCCACCGCGTCGCCGCGCTGCGCCCACGGATCGGTCGGCGGGTCCTGGGCGTCGAACAAGCCGAACGGCGCGATCAGCGCGAGCCGGCGCACCGTGCCGGGCCAGATCGCCGCCATCTCGGCCGCGAACGAGGAGCCGACCGAGCTGCCGGCAAGGTCGGCACCATCGAGCTCCGCTGCGATCAGCAATTGGCGCACCGCCAGCACCCAGTCGAGATGATTGTCGAGCACGTTGTGGCCGAGCGCGCCCGGAAAGCCCGGGAGCGAGGGCACGATCACGGTGCGGCGCGCCGCCAGCCGATCGAGAAAAGGAATCCACCGCGGCAGGCCGCCGAAGCCGGCGATGAAGCCGAGCTTCGGCCCGCTCCCCATGCGCCAGACGCGGCACGGCAAGCCGTTGATCTCGACGCTCGTGGTGTGCGGGTCGGTCATGGCGAGTAGCGAGTAGCGAGTAGCGAAGTAGCGAGTAGCGAGTAGCGAACGAGGGTTCCGCCGTCTATTCGCTATTCGCCATTCGCTATTCGCGGGAAAAACGCGGATGTTACTCGGCTGCGGTGACATGTGGATGGAACGGCGCCACCGACGCGCGCGCCGCGGCGGGCATCGGCTGCGGCCACCAGCGATCCTCCCAGTCGGCGAACAGGTCGCGCATCTGCGGCATCACGCGCTCGGCGAAGAGCTTGGTGTTGTAGCGGGTCAGCTCCTTGCTCATGTTGCCGAACTGCAGGAGCAGCATCAGGTGGCCGACGTTGAGGTTGAGCGCGACCTCGCGCAGCTGCTCGGCGACCTCGTCGGGCGAGCCGACGATCACGTAGCCGCGGTCGACGATGTCGTTCATCTCGCGCGCGAGCAGCTTGAACTTGTCCTCGTAGCGCGGCGGCGCGCTGCCGGCGGCGCGCGCAACCTGGCTCTCGATGCCGGCCCGCTGCGTCGCCTCGCTGACATAGCCGGGCGGCTGTGCGAACTTCGCGCCGACGTGCAGGCAGCGGCCGTAGAAATACTCCGCCGCCTCGGCGTAGAGCTCCAGCGCCTGCGCGCGGCTCTCGGCGACGCCGACGAACTGCAGAAAGCCCGCCCGGTACGGGTTACGGTCCTTGCCGAGCCGCGCCATCTCGTTCCAGAAGCCCTCCATGGTGGCGCGGCCGGCCTTGTAGCCGTAGTAGGAGAGGTAGCAGTAGACGTAGTCCTTGGCGGCACACCATTGCCACGTCTCGACCGAGCCGCCGCCCGGAATCCACACCGGCGGATGCGGCGTCTGGATCGGCCGCGGCCAGATGTTGACGTAGCGCTGCTGGTTGAACCGGCCGTTGAACGCAAACGTGTCGCGCTCGGTCCACGCCCGCATGACGAGGTCGTGCGCCTCGAGATAGCGCTCGCGCAGCATGCTCGGGTTCTGGCCGTAGGCGAAGCAGGTGTCCATCGGGGTGCCGACCGGGAAGCCCGCGATCAGCCGCCCGCCCGAGATGCAGTCGATCATCGCGAACTCTTCGGCGACGCGGGTCGGCGGGTTGTAGAGGGCGAGCGAGTTGCCGAGCACGCAGATCGCCGTATCGGTCGTGCGCCGCGCGAGCGCCGTCGCGATCAGGTTCGGCGACGGCATCAGGCCGTAGCCGTTCGAGTGGTGCTCGTTGACGCACACGGCGTCGAACCCGCATTCCGCCGCGTATTCGAGCTCGTCCATGAAGTCGTTGTACATCAGGTGCGCGCGCTTCGGGTCGAACAGCGAGGAATGGATGTCGACCCACACCGAGGGATGCTTGTCGCGGAAATCGGCGGGCAGCTCGGTGTAGGGCATCAGGTGGAACCAGAGCAGCTTCACGGTCATCGCCTCCCGTTCAAAGCCGTTGGCGCTTGTTCCGGCGCATGCTTGCCGCGACGTGATCGGGCTGGCCGCCGATTCGTCGACAAGGATATGCGCCAAATCGACAGCCATTATCGGCTGCTTTGCGGCGTCGGCAAGCCCTCGCTACCGACAGCCCTCGCTACCGACAGCCCTTGCTACCGACAGTCCTTGCTACCGACAGCCCTTGCGGCCGCGACGTCGCGGCGTTGTTCGACGCGCGAAAGGAGTCGCGGCGGAGGGCTACTGCCCTCGGACGGGAATAGGCTTCCGCTCACCCGGCCGCATGGTTGGAGGGCGATCCTCCGCTCCGCTGGCGGCGCCGGCGGCACTCATCATGCGCAATCGGCCGGATTTCGTCGAAAGATCGTTATTCCATCGCCCCGCGATCAGTACTTTCGGCCGCCTCCCGCGCACAGTGAGACGGCGCACGCCTTGCGCCGGGCCCGCTCTGCCCCGAAGGCGGCAGGAATGGGCGACGGCTTTCAAACGTCGAAGGGAGATCGTCATGAGACGCGCGTTCACGTTGGTATCCGTCATCGTCCTTGGATGGGCCGCAAACGCGGCCGCCGATCCGTCCGAGCTCAAAGGATCGTACGCGTTCACCGGCTCGGCCGTGTGCCTTGTCGCACCGGGTCATTTCGATGACGCCAACCCCCTGCCGAGCAATCCGAATCCCGGCCAGTTGGCCCCGTTTGCCGGCTTCAACGCCAAGCTCCAACCCAACGACATCGGCGCCTCGGCGCAGCAATCGTTCATCCGCTCCTTTTCGGTCCAGGGCATTCGGACCTTCGACGGCCATGGTCATGGCCACGTCAAGGGCACGGCCGTCGACGTCCTCGGCCGCCCGACGCCGGGGCCGGAAGGCTGGCCGCATTTCCCGCCGTCCGCGAGCGCCGCCGACTTCAGTTTCGACTTCACCTATACGGTGGACGGCCATGGCGGCTGGACCAGCGATATGGTGAGCGGAACCTACACGGAAACGTTCACGGCCGGCCCGCGCGGGCCGCAAGGGGGCTCGCCCCCTGCGTATCCGCAAACAGCCACGGTGGATGCCATCCCGCGGATCACCGGCGCCATCTCGAATGACGGCAAGACGCTGGTCGCCTCGCATGTCACCCCAACGGTCGAGACGCACACCTACTCGAACGGCGACGTGTGGCCGGAAATCTGCCAGCGCTCGCGCATCTTCATCAAGATCGGGGACGCCGATCACGGCCACCTGCCCTGATCCGAACCGCCGCCGGCCGGCCGGCGCGCCGGCGATCCATTGTCCGCGACGACCGCTGATCGCCGGTCGAGCCAACCGGCGTCTCGGTCGGCGTTCTCATTTGACACGGCATCGAGAGGCCGGGCATGAGCCGTCGTAGCATGTACCCGCTTGTGCGCTCTCGCCGCTGGTCGACCGCCCTCGCGCTTGTGGCGACCTCCAGCCTCCCGTTCGCCGCCCATGGCGAAGTCCGCGTCGTGGGCGGCTCGATGGCGGTACACGTCACGGCGGGTAGAGAGGATTCGGTCGCCGATGTTCTGTCCGCGCTCGGGGCCAGGTTCAACCTGCGCTACCGCAGTGCGATCAAGCTCGATGAGGCCGCCAATTCGACCTACACGGGTCCGCTCGACCGCGTGATCGCCAATCTGCTCGACGGGTTCAACTACATCGTGAAGAGGGGCCGAGACAGCACCGAGGTCGTCATTTTCGGCCGGCACGGAGAGGTCGGCATCGCGCCGCCGGCGGAACCGCCTTCGCCGACGGGCATTCTGTCGCGCTGGCGGTGATCACGCCGGGGTCATCGAACGCCGGGAAAGCATTTTCTTCGGCTCGGACCCTACCCATGCGGTGGGAAACAAAACCAGGGGCTGGTTGCGATCGCAACAGCCTGCGGCCGCCGCGCGTGCCGCTTGATTCGCCTTGCGGCTTGGCGTTCACGTTCGCAAGTCCGTGACCACAGCGGATGCGGCCGGGCGGCCGCCAGGGAGGACACCGTGGACGCCATCGAACGGCGCGCCTTCATGAAGGGCGCGAGCCTCGGCGCGCTCGCCTTCACGGTGGGCGGCGCCGAGGTGCTGCTGACGCCGGCGCAGGCGCGGGCGCAGGCCGTCCGGCATGCGCGCGTCCTTGCGCTCGAACGCGAGCCGGACCAGCCGCCCGGCCAGGAACGGCGCGCGAGCGCCGTCGCGATCAGGTTCGGCGACGGCATCAGGCCGTAGCCGTTCGAGTGGTGCTCGTTGACGCACACGGCGTCGAACCCGCATTCCGCCGCGTGCTCGAGCTCGTCCATGAAGTCGTTGTACATGAGGTGGGCGCGCTTCGGGTCGAACAGCGAGGAATGGATGTCGACCCAGATCGACGGATGCTTGTCGCGGAAATCGGCGGGCAGCTCCGTATAGGGCATCAGGTGAAACCAGAGCAGCTTCACGGACATCCTCCCTCTCGCCCTGTTCGTCCGGTCACTCGGAAGAGCCCCGACTCCCGCTGAATCAATCGAAGGCAGCGAGGTGATCGGCCACGTGTATCTGCGACACCATCCACGACTGCAGCCAGCGCATCATCCAAGGCAGCGGAATGACGAAGGCCGAGGCGAGCGCGTAGACGATGATCCGCCACAGGATCTCGAGGCCGGTGCCGGCGAACTCGAAACGGTGGGTCCCGCTCACGTTCCGGCACACCCAGCGGCCGGCGGCGGCGTAGACCCACGCCCATCCGACGATCGTTATCATGGACAGGGGCAGCAGCAGTTGCCAGCCGATAAGGCCCCAAATGCTGCCCGTGAACGTGAGCTTGACCGAGCCGTCCTCGGCGCCGACTTTTTCGCACACCCAGCGGAGCAAGAGGTATGGGACCACAAAGACCAAGAACACATAGGCAAGCAGCAAGGGCAGGCCGATGACCACCCGGAGCAGGAGGAGGGGCGGAAGGAACAGCCTGAGGACGACGACGACGGCGATGACGAGCAACGGGCCGATCAAGTAGAGCCAGATGTCGCCCCCGTGTCCCGCGAACGTCAGGCGCCGGCCGTCCGGCATCGAGATGCGCTGGATGTGGTAGCGGTAGAGCGCCGCGAGGCACCACGGCGCCGGGATGATGAAGGCCGAGCAGAACCCGAAGACGAGGGTGCGCCAGAACAGGCCCCAGACCGGGAAGTCGGGGACGAGCGCGCCGCCGGCTCCCGCAAGGCCCGGCTGCGCGGCGGCCGCCGCCGGCGCCATTCGACCGTAGGCAGGCGCGCGCGTGGGAGCGGCCCCTTGCGGCGGCCGCATCGGCGGGACCGGCGCGCCAAACAGCGACGCAAACTCGTTGACCTGACCGGCCGGGCGCCAGTCCGCCATCCCGGGATACCAGATCAGCGTGTCGCGGTTGATCGCGCCGCTGCGGATGAGGCGGGCGATCTCGCCAGCGGCCACCGGGCCCTGTTGATTGCGCGCGCTGTCGAGAAAATAGCACTGCGCCAAAGCGTCGGCCATGACGCGCCCTCCCCATCCATGGTGCTGTCACTAACGTTCCTCCAATTGCCAGCCGCTTGGCAAGAGGTCGTGCGAAGGCTCGCGATCTTCCATCGACTTGGGGTCAGGTCGACGGCTGCGGACCGCGAGCCCGATTGACGCGAGCACCTGCGCGTTTTAGCATATACACAAATTGTTTTTCCGTGAGGGTTGTCGAATGCGATTCCTCATGATCCCGGCGGCGGTGGTCGCCTTGAGCGGCACGTCCACGGTCGCCGTGGCACAAGGCAGCACCGACCAATGTCATGCCCTCCAGGAAAAGGCCGGTGAAGCGCTTGGTTTTGTGACCTATCCTGGTGCGACCGAGCCACTTCCGACGCTGGAATTCAATCGAGCCGAGCTTGCGAGCAGGGGCGCGATGGATTTTCGCGTATGTTTTGCCGTCGATCCGGTCCGAAGAGGTCTGCGCGGGGCCGTAAACATCAAATTCCAAGTATATTCACCCGACGCAAAGGCGCCAAATCGCTCGGCACAATACGAGAACAATACCGACGGATACGCGTCGGCCCTTGCAGCGTTTCGTCGACAGCATCGTCGCGACGCCTATCCCAGTGTTGATATAGCCGATTATCAAGACTATCATGGTTGCCCGCCCAAGCCTTTCGTGCTCGATGACCAGTTCCATATTAGCGTGGGCGACCGGAGGACAAACGATGGTCCATATCGGGCCAAGTTCCTCTTCAGTAAGGATGTCAAGCCATCATGCAGTCTCCCTGCCGAGGTCGCCGAGTTTGTCAGCGGTCTTCCGATAGGGGAATCGCGGGCGGTGGCCGCCAGCAGGGGCGATCTTGACATGGAAAAGATCGTTCAGCGACGGTCAGTTATCTTGCAGTATGATTTCACGAGAGCTCAACCTGGAGTGCAGTATGTAACTTATGTTTTTTCTGGCGTTGGTAAAGGCAAGTGCCTGAGAGTGGAAGGCAGCTACGTCTTCGATAAATCGACTACTCGCTCTGAAGTTATCGGCGTCGCTTGCGTAGTCGCCCCCGAGTAGGTTGTTGAGCTTGCAGCAGGCTCGCGATGTGGCTTTCGCAGATTCTGTGGAAGGCTTTTGGTTTTGGTTCGGCCTATATCAAGAACTTTCGTGATTCCGGTTTCGATTTGCTCCGTGGCAATGGGATGACCAGATCTCAGCTGGGGCGCTTCTATTGGGTCAATCTCATTTTATGCGCTTTCGTCCTTTATGATGCATTTCGGGTCACTCATCAGCTGCAGGCGTCGGAGATTCTTGTCGGCGGTCAGTGCTATCCGAGCAACGCAATCGCGCCTCTGGCTTTTTTTATTCTCGCTGAAGTTGGATCGTTCGTCTTGTTTCTGGGCGGACAGGTCGAGGCGTGGATTTTTTATCGTCAACAAGGAAGCGCATCGGACCACGCGATCTTAAAGGACGTTCCGACGCGCAAGGCTGCGGCGCGCCGCCTGCATCGGCTCTGGTGGACTTGGTTTCCCTTGGTGCTTTGGGCGGCGACATATCTCTCGTCGGCGCACCTTGACGACGTGGGCAAATGGTGCGTCGACAGCGTCAGGAGCACGGGTAAATACGATTATTTCGCCCATCACGCCCGATTACTTTGGGCGAGTGTGTGGCCGGGTCTCATCGTGACCTATGCCGTGGGCGCTGCAGTGAACTGGGCGATTTATCGCTGGAGTCCGAGCCGGAAGCTGGCGATCACGGTTGCATTCGGGTTCGTCTTCTACGTAATGGCGGTGGCTGTCGTGGGGCCCGCGGACATGATTGGATTGGCAAATCTGTGTCGGCAATTGCCTATCGATCTCGGATCGGTATTCAAGTTCCTCGCTGGAGGCGGTTGACGGCTCGCGGATTCCCGCTTGATTCGCCCTCCCGCTTGGCGTTCACTTTTGCGAAATCCAGAACCATAAGCGGCTGCGCCTTGCGGCCGTCAGGGAGGACAGCCATGGACGCCATCGAACGGCGCGCCTTCATCAAGGGCGCGGGGTTCGGCGCGCTCGCCTTCACGGTCGGCGGTGCCGATGTGCTGCTCACGCCCGCCGAGGCACGCGCGCAAGGCGTGCCGCTGCGCACGCTCAAGCCCGACGAGGCGGCGACCATCGAGGCGGTCGGCGAGACGCTCGCGCCCGGCGCGCGCAAGCAGGGCATCGCCAACTTCATCGATCAGCAGATTTCGATTCCCGCCGAGGAGGCGCTGCTCGAGGCGCGCATCCTCAACGTCAAACCGCCTTACGCCAATTTCTATCGCGCCGCGATCGGCGCCATCAACAATGCGAGCATCGCCAGGCACGGCAAGCGCTTCGCCGAGCTCGACGCGGCGACGCAGCACGATTTCGTCGACCAGATGCGCCAGAACAAGCTCGACGGCTGGAAAGGTCCGCCCGGGCCCTTCGTCTATCTCGTCCTGCGCAGCGACGCCGTCGACGTCGTCTACGGCACCATGGCGGGCTATGCGTCGCTCGACATTCCCTACATGGCCCATATCGCGCCGACCAAGAGGTGGTGACCATGGCAAACGAGAAAGTGGATGTCGTCATCGTCGGCGCCGGCGCCTCGGGGTCGACCTTCGCGGCGGTGCTGGCCAAGGCCGGCAAGAAGGTGGTGCTGCTCGAAAGCGGGCCGGACTGGCAGCTGTCCGATCTGATCAGCTCGGACATCTGGGGGCGGCGTGTGAAGCCTGCGGGCGCCCCGTTCCTGCTCGAGGGCAAGAATCCCTATGGCTACGCCTATCAGGCCGGATGGGGCGTCGGCGGCGCGGCGCTGCACTATTTCGCCAATTTCCCCCGGCTGATGCCGAACGACTTCAAAGTGAAGAGTGAGCACGGCCGCGGGCTCGACTGGCCGATCTCCTACGGCGACGTCGCCCCGTTCTACGACCGCGTCGCCGACGACCTCGGCGTCTCGGGCGACGCCAAGGCCGAGGAGCGGTGGCGGCCGCCCGGCAAGCCCTATCCGATGCCGCCGATGAAGACGTTCAAGAACGGCGACGTCTGGCTCAAAGGCTTCGAGGCGGTCGGCATCAAGATGGCGCCGGCGGCGGTCGGCATGAATTCGGTTCCCTACAAGGGCCGGCCCGCCTGCATCTATGACGGCTGGTGCCATGTCGGCTGCCCGATCGGCGCGCTCGCCAATCCGCTGGTGACCTATCTGGGCGACGCCAAGAAGGCCGGCGCCGAGGTGCGCGCGCGCTCGACGGTGACGCGCGTGCTGACCAATGCGGCCGGCAACAAGGTGACGGGCGTCGAGTACTTCGACGCCAAGAAGGAGCGGCAGGTGCAGGAGGCGAGCGTCGTCGTGCTCGCCGCCTGGGCGGGGCAGAACCCGCGCCTCATGCTCAACTCGGCGACCGACAAGCACCCCAAGGGCCTCGCCAACAAGAGCGGCCTCGTCGGCAAGTACATGATGGCGCACTTCGCCTCGGGCACCTTCGCGCTGTTCGACGAGGACGTCGAGAACCACATGGGCACCGTCGGCGCGCAGTATTTCTCGTATGACCGCTACGACAAGACGACCCACAAGAACGCGTTCGGCTCGACCTTCATCGTCGCCGGCACGGCGCAGAAGACGAGCGACCTCGGCGGCTTCGCCAATGCCCGGCTCGACCTCTTCGGCCCCGCGCTCGCCGACTTCATGAAAAAGGCGAAGCGCGGGCTCACCCGCATCAGCGCCTTCGGCGAGGAGATGCCGAACATCGAGAACCGCATCGAGCTTGCGAGCGAGAAGGACGCGTTCGGCATGCCGCTCGGCAAGATCGTCCACAGCTTCGACCAGGACGCAGTCGCGCTGTGGAACGCCAATTTCGACGAGGGCCTCCGTGTCGCCAAGGCGACCGACGCCAAGGAGTCGTGGTCGGCGCGCGGCAACCAGCCGACCATTCACCTGTTCGGCGGCACCATCATGGGCACGGACGCGTCGAACTCGGTGGTCGACAGTTTTGGCCAGACGCACGAGATCGCCAATCTCTACGTCGCCGGCCCCGGCATGTTCCCGACCGAGGGCGCGCCCAATCCGACCTACACGATCTTCGCCCTGTCGCTGCGCGGCGCCGAGCGCCTCGCGGCGCAATGGAGCAGTGTCGCGGGGTGAGCAGTAGCGCGCATGGAGCCCTCGGGTCTTGCCTTCGGCAAGCCCAAGGGTGAGCTCCGCGGAATGCGGGGACGCCCGTCTCCGGATTTCGGCGCTCCGCGCCTCCATCCGGGCTACAGCTCACGCCTTTATGTTCGGCATCAGCTTGATCGCGTTGCCGCGATCGATCGCGAGCCGGTCGGCCGCGCTGAATCCGTAGGCGTCGAGCCCCTCGACGGCCTCGGTGCCGTCGCGATAGGGAAAATCGGTGCCGAACAGCACTTGCGAGACCGACACCATCTTCATCAATGCCGCGAGCTGGCCCGCCGTGTTGCCCTGCGCGATCTCGTAATTGTACTTGCGCAGAAGCGGCAGCGGGCCGTCCGGCATGCGCGCGTCCTTGCGCTCGAGGGCGAGCCGGACCAGCCGCCCGGCAAGGAACGGCAAGGTGCCGCCCGAGTGCGACCAGATCCAGCGGATGTCGGGAAAGCGGAACGCGCTGCCCGCTGCGCCGAAGATCAGGCTCGTGATCGTGCGTGTCGTGTCGGTGGCGAATTCGATGACGGCGGGCGGGATTCCCTTGATCAGATTGCCGCAGCAGGCCGGCACCACGGGGTGGACGTAGACGACGGCCTTGCGCCGGTTGAGCTCCTCAAGCACCGGCGTGAATGCAGGGTCGCCCAGATACTTGTCGCGATAGCTCGTGAACAGGCCGATGCCGTCCGCGTGCAGCGTGTCGAGCGCGTATGCGATCTCCGTCAGGCTGCCCTCGGGGTCGGGCAGCGGGATCGCGGCGAAGAGGCCGAAGCGGCCCTTGTGGTCGCTCACCAGACGGGCGCCGTAGTCGTTGACCTCTCGCGCGAGCTTGCGCGCCGGCTCGACCTCGCCGAACCACACGCCCGGCTGCACGGCGGAAACGACCGCGGTCGCGGTGCCGCTCCGGTCCATGTCGTCGAGCGACCTCTGCACCGACCAGGCCGGCAGCCCGCCGCGCTCCTTGAGCAATGCCTCGCGCTGCACCGGCGCCAGGTAGTGATGGTGCAGGTCGATGCGCGTGCGGGCGGTCGTCTGTGCCCGCGCGGGCCGGGCCGCCGCCGCGCCGAGGCCGAGCGCCGCAAAGCCGCCGGCGAGCAGGTTGCGGCGGCTGAGCGTGCCGGCCGTCGTGGTATCTCGGTCGCAGCAGAAGCAGCCGGATAGTAGGCGCGGTTCTGTAGTCATGGCGTTTCCCCGGGATTTTTGATCGGCGTCAATGAAAGGCGCTCGCATACCAGAACGTGGCCATCTTGCCCCGCGGCGGTCAAGCGCCGGGACTGTCGCGTCGCGCGCGAATTTTGGTTAAATGGCGGTGGGCAAGAACGCCGGAGCCGAGGAAGCGCCGTGTCATCGAAACCGTCCGACGATTTCCGTCTCAGCGCGCTCGCCTACCACCGCGCGCCGCGCCCCGGAAAGCTCGAGATCCAGGCCACCAAGCCGCTCGGCACCCAGCACGACCTGTCGCTCGCCTATACGCCCGGCGTCGCGGTCGCGTGCGAGGCGATCGCGGCCGACCCGCACGAGGCGGCCGAGCTGACCGCCCGCGCCAATCTCGTCGCCGTGGTGACGAACGGCACCGCCGTGCTCGGGCTCGGCAATATCGGCGCGCTCGCCGGCAAGCCCGTGATGGAGGGCAAGGCGGTGCTGTTCAAGAAGTTCGCCGGCATCGACGTGTTCGACATCGAGCTCGACGCGCACGAGATCGACCGCATGGTCGAGGTCGTGGCGGCGCTCGAGCCGACCTTCGGCGGCATCAACCTCGAGGACATCAAGGCGCCCGAATGCTTCGAGGTCGAGGACCGGCTCAAGGCGCGGATGAAGATTCCGGTTTTTCACGACGACCAGCACGGCACCGCCATCATCGTGGCGGCGGCGGTGCAGAATGCGCTCGCGCTCACGGCCAAGCGCCTCGGCGAGGTCAAGATCGTCACCTCCGGCGCCGGCGCCGCCGCGCTCGCCTGCCTCAATCTGCTGGTCGCGCTCGGCGCCAGGCGCGAGAACATCTGGGTCACCGATCTCGAGGGCGTGGTCTACAAGGGCCGCCGCGCGCTGATGGACCGCTGGAAGGACGTCTATGCGCAGGACACGCAGGCGCGCCGGCTCGCCGACGTGATCGCCGGCGCCGACGTCTTCCTCGGCCTGTCCGCGCCCGGCGTGCTCTCGCCCGCGATGGCCAAGCAGATGGCGCCGCGCCCGCTGATCATGGCGCTCGCCAATCCGGTGCCGGAGATCATGCCCGAGGAGGCGCTGGCGGCGCGCCCCGACGCGCTGATCTGCAGCGGGCGCTCGGACTACCCGAACCAGGTGAACAACGTCCTGTGCTTCCCCTACATCTTCCGCGGCGCGCTCGACGTCGGCGCCACCACCATCAACGAGGAGATGAAGCGCGCCGCGGTCGACGCGATCGCCGGGCTCGCGCGCGAGGCTCCCTCGGAGGTCGCGGCGCGCGCCTATGGCGGCGAGGCGCGCACCTTCGGACCGGGCTCGCTCATCCCCAATCCGTTCGACCCGCGCCTGATCCTGCGCATCGCGCCGGCGGTCGCCAAGGCGGCGATCGCGTCAGGCGTGGCGACCCGGCCGATCACCGATTTCGACGCCTATGCGGAGCGCCTCAACCGCTTCGTCTTCCGCTCCGGCTTCGTGATGAAGCCGGTGTTCGCCACGGCGAAATCCGCGCCGATGCGCGTCGTCTATGCGGAGGGAGAAGACGAGCGCATCCTGCGCGCGACCCAGGTGGTGGTCGAGGAGCACCTCGCCCAGCCGATGTTGGTCGGTCGGCCCGGCGTGGTGGAAAAACGCCTCGAACGCTTCGGCCTGTCGATCCGCCCCGGGCGCGACTTCGTGCTGATCAATCCGGAGAGCGACCCGCGCTACGAGGACTATGTGCGTTCCTATGTCGAGGCGGCGGGCCGCTCCGGCATCACGCCGGACGCGGCGCGCACGCTCGTGCGCACCAACGCGACCGTGATCGCGGCGCTCGCGCTGCATCGCGGCGAGGCCGACGCCATGATCTGCGGCGTCGAGGGGCGCTACTTGAGCCACCTGCGCCACATCCGTTCGATCATCGGCTTTGCGCCGGGCGTGCGCGACTATGCGGCGCTCACGCTGGTGATCACCGCCAAGGGCCACTTCTTCCTCGCCGACACCCACGTCACGCCGGAGCCGAACGTCGACGAGATCGTCGACATGGCGGTGCTCGCCGCCGCGCATGTGCGGCGCTTCGGCATCGAGCCGAAGATTGCGCTCCTGTCGCACTCCAATTTCGGCAGCTACGACACCGAGTCGGCGCGCAAGATGCGCCGCGCGACCGAGATCCTCTACGCGCGGCATCCCGAGCTCGAGGTCGACGGCGAGATGCATGGCGACGCGGCGCTGAGCCCGGTGTTTCGCGAGCGCGTGTACCCGCACGGGCGCCTGGCGGGCGAGGCGAACGTGCTGATCATGCCCAATCTCGACGCCGCCAATATCGCGTATCAGATGATCAAGGTGCTGGCGGACGGGTTGCCGGTCGGTCCGATCCTGATCGGCGCCGCGCGGCCGGCGCATATCCTCACGCCGTCCGTGACGGCGCGCGGGGTGGTCAACATGACGGCGGTCGCGGTGGTCGAGGCGCAGGCCAGCGCCAAGCGCTGAGCGCTTCACCCTCCCCTGCAGGGGGAGGGTCGCGAGCGAAGCGAGCGGGGTGGGGTGGCGGTGGTCTCGATCGCGATGGCGTGTCACCCCACCCCGGATCGCATTTCGCTTTGCTCAATGCGATCCGACCCTCCCCCTGCAGGGGAGGGTGAAGAACCCGCCGTCTTGCGCGCGCTCCAGGCACGCGGGTTTCCTTGAACTTGCAAGGGGATTTGCGTAAGTGATCGGAGCCGCGCCCGCTGATCGGTATCGCGGCGGTGCGCCGTGGGCGCCCATATCCCATGCACGTCCCATGCACGTCCCATGCACGAAGATTGTCTCTCATGACCGCCGCCGGGCTCGTTCCATTGGGTGTCCGCCACGACCATTCGGTGGTGCGCCACGGCACGCGATGCGCCGGCGTGCACCTCATCATCGACCTGTTCGAGGCGAAGCGCCTCGACGACGTCGCCCATGTCGAAGCGACGCTGCGCCGCTGCGTCGATGCGTCCCGCGCGACGCTGCTGCATCTCCATGTCCACCGTTTCCAGCCGAACGGCGTATCCGGCGTCGCGGTGCTGGCCGAGAGCCATATCTCGATCCACACGTGGCCCTATTCGGGCTACGCGGCGGTCGACGTCTTCATGTGCGGCGACGCCGATCCGGATCAATGCGTGCCGGTGCTGCGCGAGGCATTTGCGGCGAAGCGCGTCGAAGTCAACGAATTGCGGCGCGGCGCGGCAGGCGGGGTCGCCGCCGGCCGGCCGGCCTGATCAGGACGCAGACTCAGCCAAGGCTTTTCGTCAGGTGCTGCAAGATCGACGGGTCACCAAGCGCGTGCGCCACCCGCTTGTGAAACTCGGCAAGCGCGGCGGGAGAGTCGCATCGGCCGACGAATTCAGCGCGGATATCCTGGGCGATGTCCATGATGTCGCGAAGGTCGGCTTTGTAGTTCGTACGAAGACCGCGCGCTTCCCAGACGTCGCCAAAGCGCGCCGCTGTTCCGAGCTCGTGAAACCATGAGACCCAGGTCGCGAAGACGTCGCCTGGGATCATTTTCTGTCGCCAGAAGGATGTTATGATTTCAAACACGTTGAGGATTTGCGGAATGACCCAATAGGCTTTTTCAGGCATTTCGGGCGTGATTTTATTTTCATCGAGCTTGCCGCTGATATACAGCCATATTTCGGGATGGTGAAAGAAAATGTCGAAGATTCGCGAGGCTTCCAGCTCCAACGTGAGGTAGTTCCCCCGTTGTTGGAGTTCTCGATTCTTGCGCGACGTATGCAAGTACGTCCCGATCGTTATCATGAAGCCGGAGATCGCCAACACCGATGCCGTCGAAAGATGAATAATGACGAAATGCGCGTCAGCTGCGAGAAAATCGCGCGCGTTTTGCGCCAGATGGGCCAAATCACCATCAAACATGCGTCTTGCTCCGAGTCATCGAATGGATCGTGACCAAGAACAGTCTTTCGCCAAGGCCGACACAAAATAGCGGTGTGTGCGCGATCCCGGCAAGCGGGCTCATGGCGCGTCGCGCATCATGACGATCGATACCGTCTTGAAGCCAAGACGCTCGAACAGGCGATGGGCCCGATCGTTGTCGATTCCGCTTTCCAGAAACACGCGCGTGACCCCGCTCCGCGCGAAGGATGCGATGATCCATCGCATGATGGCTTCGCCGCGACCCTTGTCACGGAGATTTTTCGCGACGACGACGTCCTCGACGACGCCGAACGGCACGTTGGCGCCGCGCGACAGGGTTACGAACGCGATCCCCACGAGCCCGTTCGCTTCCCGCGCCTCGATGACGCCTCGCCAGCCTGCGTCGGGCGGAAAGCCTTCCAGCGGCTCGCGCAAACGCTCGGCAATTTCGCGGCGCAGCACCGCTTCGATGTCGTTCGCCCACTCGCCCGGTCGGATCGCGCGGCGGCCCTGCAGCTCCGAGTGCGAGATGTAGCTCGACGTGAGATTGTCGCTGAACAGGCGCGCAAGCGCATCGGCGTCGGAATTCTTGTCGGCGATCGAAATCCGCATGGTCTCCTCCGCCGCTAGGCGGGGCCTTATTATGGGCATTCGCAGCGCCGGACAAATGCAAATTTCGCGGCGCGAGCGCGGCGATACGGCGGCGCGGGACATTTCGAACGCAAACAGTCGGGGTGCCGTGGCCGGCTCCCGGCCGCTCGCCGTCGGCCGGGCGAGCGGCCCGAGACGGTTAATCGATCGTTAACGCGGGCGGGGCACAGTTTCGCGTCTCCACGGTTGGGGTCGTTCTTGGTCCGCTCGCGGCAAAGGAAGCTCATCGCGGCGGTGATCGGCGTCTTGCTTGCAGGACTGCCGCTCGCCGCGTTCGACATCTGGCTCGAGCAGCTCATCGATCGGCAGAGCAGCGAAGACATTTCCGGCAGCGCCCGGCGCACCATCGCGGTGGTCGACGCGCGGCTGACCGAGGTGACGGCCGCGCTCGACCGCCTCGCGACGCAGGGCGTCGGATCGTGCGGTCCGGCCGACCTGGAAAAGCTTCGCCGCGTGTCGTTTGCGACCTCGGCCGCCAAGGAAATCGGCGTGATCGGCCCCAACGGGCAGACGCTGTGCAGCGATCTCGGCATACCGCTCAGCGCACGTATCGTCGCGGGCCCGGCGAAGACCGCGCCGCCGGGGCAGATGCTGATCGACGTGATCCCGGTCGGCGAGCGGGCCGCGAGCTATCTGCGCGTGCGCCGGTTCGGCGCCAGCGGCAGCAGTCTCGCGGCGCTGGTGCCGCCCGACATGCTTCTGCCGCTCACCTCCGCGCGCGGCGGGCCGTTTGCGGCGCATGCCCGCATCCTCACCCGTGAAGGCGTGCCGATCGGCGACGGCGGAACGCCGCTGCCGCCCGATATCGCACCCGACCAGGTCGTGCGGGCGAGCATGCGGTCCGCGCGGTTCGGCATCTCGGTCGAGACCGCGATGCTGCGCGAGGCGAGCGAGCCGGGTGACCTGCGCGCGCTCGGGCTGATCGTCAACCTCGTGGTCGTGTCCGCCGTGCTCACGGTCGCCTGGCTGATCGTGCGGCGGCGCGGCGGCGATCCGGTGGCCGAGATCCGCCGCGCCCTCGATGCGCGCGAGTTCGTGCCCTACTTCCAGCCGATCATCGACATTGCGTCCGGCAAGCTCTTGGGCGCCGAGGTGCTGGCGCGCTGGCGCAAGCCGGACGGCAGCCTCGTCCTGCCCGGCGCCTTCATCGCGATCGCCGAGCGCGGCGGCCTGATGATCGAGCTCACCGAAGGATTGATGCGCCGGGCCTGCCGCGAGATCGGCGAAGCCTATGCGCGCCGGCCGCAGCTCAAGATCGCGTTCAACCTCACGGCGCGCCATTTTGCCGACGACGCGATCGTCGCCGACCTGCGCGCGATCTTCGATCGCTCGCCGATCCGCCTCTCCCAGGTCACCTTGGAACTGACCGAACGCGAGCCGATCGAGGACATCGCCACGACGCGCCGCGTCATTGCGGCGCTGCAGGGTCTCGGCTGCCAGGTCGCGCTCGACGACGTCGGCACCGGGCACAGCGGCCTGTCGTCGATCCTCAAGCTCGGCGTCGACGTGATCAAGATCGACAAGATGTTCATCGATTCGCTCGGCAGCGAGCGCAATTCGGCGACCATCGTGACCACGCTGGTCGAGCTTGCCCGCAACATGCGCATGGAGATCGTCGCCGAAGGGGTGGAGAGCTTCGACCAGGTCGCCGACCTGCGCGAACGCGGCATCCGCGCCGCGCAGGGTTACGTGTTTGCGCCGCCGCTGCCCGCCTCGTCGTACCAGACGCTGCTCGACAAGCTCGATCCCGTGGCGCAGCCGGCCGCCGGCGGCGGCTTGCGCGCGCTGCAGCGGGCGTCGTGACGGCGCATATGCCGGGCGAAAGCCTGCCCCCGACCCGATCGGGGGCGGACGCCGGTTCGCCGATAAGGATATGCGCAGATAGGAGGAATTATTCGGCGGCTTCGGTCGGCGGCGCCGGCTTGCGGCGGGTGCGGTAGAAGCCGAGCACGCGGCGCGCGGTCTCGGGCTGCAGGCGGGAGAAATTCGACATCGCCTGGTCGAGGTCCTGGGCGGAGAGGCCGCGCTCCGCCGTCTGCAGCAGCAGGATCGCCTTGGCGGTGGTCCACGACAGATTGGCGTATTTCGCCAGGATGAGCGCGACCTCGGCGCCGGGATCGAGCATCGCGCGCTCGACCACGTCGACCTCGACGTCGCACAGGAGCGAAAGGGCGATCACCACCTGCTCGAACTTGCGCTCGCGCGCGAACTGGTAGATCGCCTGCTCGTTGAGCTGCTTGTTGCGGAAGAGGCCCTCGATCTGGACCTTCGCCTCCGCATAGTTGACCGAGGCCTCGCGGGTCTCGCTGCGGATGCCGCCCGTGACCTCGGCGACCGCGGTCTTGACCGCGAGCGCGGCCTGCGGGTTGAGTGCGGTGAGCTTCTCGCGCACGCTCGCCGAGGCGCGTTCGATCAGCTTGAGATAGTGCGCGCGCGGGATGTCGCGGCGCGATCCGACCGTGGTGGCGAGCACGTCGTCGCCGGTCGAGCGGGTGACCAGGCGGCGGAAGCCCGCATTGGAAAAGCGCGCGCCCGTATTGCCGGCGACCGCGCGGACCACATCGCGGTCGCCGCGCTCGACCAGCACGTCGGTGATCGCCTCGCTCAGCGACTTGCGTTCCGAGATCGCCAGCAGATGTTCCTGGCTCTGGGTGCGGGCGTTGTCGACCAGGTCAGATTCGTCGAGCCGTTCGGAGCCGGCCAGCACCGGCCGGGCGACCGAGATGTCGGGATTGAACGCGAGCTCCTTGACGGTGCGCTTGGGCGCGTTCGGCATCGGCGCAAGCCGGTTGGACAGGCGTGCCAGCGATTTCGCCTCGATGCGTGCCGCGATCTTCATCAGCACGTCGTCGAAGAGATCGATCTGCTCGTCCGAATAGCTCTCGGCGCCGATCACGAACAGATCGGTGATGCGGGCGAGCGTGTGAATGCGCTGGTCGCTCGTGCCGGAGGCGAGCGCCGTTTCCAGCTCGTCGATCAATGAGGTTCGGTTTGCCATCAGAAGTCGCGTCCGTCGACGCACACTACCGCAGCGCGCGTATTGGTTTCGTTGGTGAATATGGCGCAGGAACCGTGAACAAACGATTGCCGAACGAAGCGATAATTTAACTCGCTGAATTCCCCCGGATTTTTCGGGAAATTGAGGCGACGCGGAGGTGTCCGGCGGCGCCGCAGGCGGCCAGACCCTGCTTGGCCGCATTATCGGCGCGGCGGAACGGCTCCCATCCGGTCGTGGACTTCGCGCGGCACTCTATACATGCGCACCACCATGGCGGTGTCGCGCAGCCCGCAGGCCTCCCGCTGGACGATGAACTCCCACAGCGCCTGCGCGGCGGTTGCGACCAGGACAGCGCGCTCGGCACGCGCGTCTGGGTTGTGCTCGCGCGCGTCACTATCGAATTCGGCGAGGGCCGTGAGCGCAGCCTCGAGCGCGCGACCCTGCCGGCCGAGCGCCGACGCGGTTTCCTGCGCGATTTCGTAGTCGAGCACGCCGGCCGGGCTCTTGCGCCAAAGGTCGGCGGCCGGCTTGCCGGGTGGACGTAGCGTCATGCCAAGCTCCGCCACCTGCTTACCGTGGGGACGGGGCGGTCGCAATCAGCCGTGTGCCGCCGGCATGCGCCCGGCTATGCCGCCCGGACCAGCTGGGCGTCGCGCACCGGCCACTCGTGCGTTTCGCCGCAGGCGGGGCACTGCGCCCGCACGGTTCGCGAGCGAATGCGCAACAGCGTCATGATCTCGGTCGCGATGCCGATATCGACTTGTTGTCCGGTCTTCGGGCAAGCGAACAGGAGCTTTTCCATCGGCAATGAGCTCGCCTTGTTCGTCTCTGCGATCAAGTCCGCAGCGGGCGATTTGTTCCGCCGCGGGAGCGATGCGCCGGGCGCAGCGCATAACGCTACCCCGGTTGCCGGGCGAAACGGCCGTCTGCTATAGGGGCGACGATCGCCATTTGTTCGAGGCCGCATGTCCGTCGATGCCGCAACCGTCCGGCGCATTGCGCATCTCGCGCGCATCGCGGTCGCCGACGCGGAGGTCGAGCACCTTCGCGGTGAGCTCAATGCCATTTTGGCCTTCGTCGAGCAGCTGTCCGAGGTCGATGTCGAGGGCGTCGAGCCGATGACCTCGGTGACCCCGATGGCGATGAAAATGCGCGCCGACGAGGTGACCGACGGCGACATTGCCGACGACATCGTCAAGAATGCGCCGGCGCGCGAGGACCATTTTTTCGTCGTGCCTAGAGTGGTTGAATGACGCGCGAAGCGCGTCATTCAACCATCCCGGGGCGCGCGCCGCGCGAACCGGGGATCCAGGGCGAGGTGACAGCGAGCTGATCGATGTGCGATGAATGCGAAGAAATCGAGCCGCTGACCGTCGCGTATTACGGCAAGATGGAGCGCAAGGGCTGGCGCCCGCCGGCATCGGCCAAGACGGTGCCGACCACCGAGCCGATGCTCGACGACCGGCTGGTCACCGGGCGCCCCTATGCGATCCCGGCGCCGCGCTTCGAATGCGAGCCGCAGGGCGCGCGTGAGGTCGATTGATGTGCATGGCCTGCCAGATGGAGGACGAGCTGTGGCTCGCCTATCTCGACCAGGTAGCGCAGCAAGCGGCGCCGCCGCAGACGGCTGCGGCCACGGCGGCTGATCCGGCGCCGGCGAAGAAGGCCGAGCCGGCCTCGCCGTTCGTGTGCGAAGAGCCGCCGTCCGAATGACCGACCCGACCGCGCTGACGCTCGCACAGGCGCGCGACCTGCTGCGCCAGAAGAAGATTTCCGCGTTGGAGCTCGCCGACGCCCATCTCGCGGCGATCGAGCGGGCGCGCGCGCTCAATGCCTTCGTGGTGGAAACGCCGGAGCAGGCGCGCGCCATGGCGCGGCGCGCCGACGCGGCGCTCGGGCGCGGGGAGGGCGGGCCGCTCGCCGGCATCCCGCTCGGCATCAAGGACCTGTTCGCCACCAAGGGCGTGCGCACCACCGCGTGCTCGCACATCCTCGACAACTTCGTGCCGACCTACGAGTCGACCGTCACGGCCAATCTGTGGCACGACGGCGCCGTGATGCTCGGCAAGCTCAACTGCGACGAGTTCGCCATGGGCTCGTCGAACGAGACCTCGTATTTCGGGCCGGTGGTGTCGCCGTGGCGGCGAAAGGGCTCGGACGCGAAGCTGGTGCCGGGTGGCTCGTCCGGCGGCTCGGCCGCGGCGGTCGCGGCCGGGCTCTGCCTCGGCGCGACCGGCACCGACACGGGCGGCTCGATCCGCCAGCCGGCGGCGTTCACGGGCATCGTCGGCTTGAGGCCGACCTACGGCCGCTGCTCGCGCTGGGGCATCGTCGCGTTCGCCTCCTCGCTCGACCAGGCCGGGCCGTTGGGACGCAGCGTGCGCGATGCCGCGATCCTGCTGCGCTCGATGGCGGGCCACGATCCGAAGGACACGACCTCGGTCGATCGCGCGGTGCCCGACTACGAGGCGGCGGTCGGCAAGTCGATCAAGGGCATGAAGATCGGCGTGCCGAAGGAGTACCGGGTCGCCGGCATGGCGGCCGAGATCGAGACGCTGTGGCAGCGCGGCGCCGAATGGCTCAAGAGCGCCGGCGCCGAGCTCGTCGAGGTGTCGCTGCCGCACACCAAATACGCCTTGCCGGCCTACTACATCGTGGCGCTGGCCGAAGCCTCGTCCAATCTCGCGCGCTACGACGGCGTGCGTTACGGATTGCGCGCCAACGGCGGTGATGTGATCGGCATGTACGAGCAGACCCGCGCGCAGGGATTTGGCGCGGAGGTGCGGCGCCGCATCATGATCGGCACCTACGTGCTCTCCGCCGGCTACTACGACGCCTATTACGTGCGGGCGCAGAAGGTGCGCACGCTGATCAAGCAGGATTTCGAGGGCTGCTTCGCGACCGGGATCGACGCCATGCTTACGCCGGCGACGCCGTCGGCCGCCTTCGCGATCGGCGAGAAGGGCAGCGCCGATCCGATCGAGATGTATCTCAACGACATCTTCACCGTGACGGTGAACATGGCGGGACTGCCCGGGCTTTCGGTGCCGGGCGGCCTCGACGCACAGGGGCTGCCGCTCGGCCTGCAGCTCATCGGCCGGCCGTTCGACGAGGAGACGCTGATTTCGCTCGGCGAGGTGATCGAGCAGGCGGCTGGGCGATTTGCGCCGGCGCGCTGGTGGGCGGGCTGACGGACCGCCTGGGCGGCTTCAAGCCGAAGCTGCGATCAGCGCGAGGACCGCGTTCGCCACGATATCCGGGACCTCTGACGGAAGATTGTGTCCGGCGCGCGGAATCCTGCGCTCCTCCACCAGATTGAGGAACTTGCGCCGGTGCCCATCGGACATCGCAGGCGCGATGCCGTTGGCTTCACCGTGCAGAACGATGGTTGGCACCGAAATGGGGGGCTGCGCCGCGAGGGCCGCTTCGAGCGATTCGAGTGCCGGATCGCCCGGCGCATTGCGGTAGCGATGCCGGTACGAATGGATCTAAGCGAGCCATGACCTTTGCCGAATTCGAGCGAAGCCTCAAGACCAAGGCGCCGGCCCGCGGCCTTGCGCCGGCGCTTGCCGCGCTCTGGTGGGCAAAAAGGGGCGATTGGGACACGGCGCACACCATCGTCATGAACGAGGACGGCCGCGATGCCGCGTGGGTGCACGCCTATCTGCATCGGGTCGAGGGCGATGCCGGCAACGCGGCCTACTGGTATCGGCAGGCGAAAAAGCCGGTCGCGTCGGGCGCGCTCGACCCGGAATGGCGGGCCATCGCGACGGCGCTGCTCGGCGATGACGCCTGAGGCGGGCCGGCGCGGCGGTTGCCGCGGGCGGCCTCGTCCCCTATCTCCTGCAAGCGCAGGTTCCGGCGAACGCCTGCCCCGCACTTGATGCGGGGTGGAAGCCGGTTCGCCGACAAGAACAGGCGCCAATGAATCGACGCATGCGCAGGACGGGCCATGGACGCACCCGCAAGGTCATCGAAGCTGGTCAGAGGCGCGACCGGCGATTGGGAAGTGGTCGTCGGCATGGAGGTGCACGCCCAGGTGACGTCGCGCGCCAAGCTTTTTTCCGGCGCCTCGACCGAATTCGGCGGCGAGCCCAACTCGCATGTGTCGCTGGTCGACGCCGCCATGCCGGGCATGCTGCCGGTGATCAACGCGGAATGCGTCGCGCAGGCGGTGCGCACCGGGCTCGGCCTCAATGCCAGGATCAACCTGCGCTCGGTGTTCGACCGCAAGAACTATTTCTATCCCGACCTGCCGCAGGGCTATCAGATCAGCCAGTACAAGTCGCCGGTGGTGGGCGAGGGCGAAGTGCTCGTCGACATGCCCGACGGCGAGACCGTGCGGGTCGGCATCGAGCGGCTGCATCTCGAGCAGGATGCCGGCAAGTCGCTGCACGATCAGCGCCCCTCGCTGTCCTACGTCGATCTCAATCGCTCCGGCGTCGCCTTGATGGAGATCGTGTCGAAGCCGGATATCCGCTCGTCCGAGGAGGCGAAGGCCTATGTGGCGAAGCTGCGCAGCATCCTGCGCTACCTCGGCACCTGCGACGGCGACATGGAGAAGGGCAACCTGCGCGCCGACGTGAACGTGTCGGTGCGCCGGCCGGGCGCCAAGCTCGCCACCCGTTGCGAGATCAAGAACGTGAACTCGATCCGCTTCATCGGCCAGGCGATCGACTACGAGGCGCGCCGCCAGATCGACGTCATCGAGGATGGCGGCAGGATCGAGCAGGAGACGCGGCTGTTCGATCCCGGCGCGGGCGTGACGCGCCCGATGCGTACCAAGGAAGAGGCGCACGACTACCGCTATTTCCCCGATCCCGACCTGCTGCCGCTCGAGCTCACCCGGGACTACGTGGACGCGCTCAGGCGCGAGCTGCCGGAGCTGCCCGACGCCAGGAAGGCGCGCTTCATGCGCGACTTCGGCCTCGCCGGCTATGACGCGGGCGTCCTCGTCGCCGAGCGGGCAAGCGCCGATTATTTCGAGAGCGTGGTCAAGAAGCCGGACGGTTCGAGCCGCGACGCCAAAGCGGCCGCCAACTGGGTGATCAACGAGCTGTTCGGGCGATTGAATCGGGAGGGCAAGGAGATTGCCGCCTCGCCGGTCTCCGCCGCTCAGCTCGGCGCGATCCTCGACCTGATCGCGCAAGGCACCATCTCGGGCAAGATCGCCAAGGACCTGTTCGAGATCGTGTGGGCCGAGGGCGGCGATCCGCAGGCGATCGTCGAGGCGCGCGGCATGAAGCAGGTGACCGACCTCGGCGCGATCGAGGCGCTCGTTGCCGACATCGTCGCCATGAATCCCGACAAGGTCAGCGACGCCAAGACCAATCCCAAGGCGATCGGCTGGTTCGTCGGGCAGGTGATGAAGGCGTCCGACGGCAAGGCGAACCCGCAGGCCGTCAACGACCTGCTCAAGCGCAGGCTCGGCATCGCCTGACGGCAGCGATCGGTACGTTCGCGTGCCCGGCTTGGATCAGTCGGTCGGCTGCGACATCCGCGCGTGACGCCGACGCGTCGCTTTCCATCTCGCCGCATGTCCCGTATCGCCGCGCAAGGCGCGACGTCGCACCTCGTTTGCGGGCGCGCGATGCTCGCGGCGACGCGCGCGCGGCGGCGACGCATCGCATTCCGGCGCGCGCGTCGCGTCGCGATCGCTGCCTGGAGCGTTGCGTGCGCGAATCGCTCGTCGGGTGATTCGCGCGATTCCAATCGTCGAGCGCCGCGCTGACGCTCGATTCAACGATCGAATCCAAAAAAATTTTTTCGACCGATTCGCGCCAATCGTTCGATGATTCGACGGCGTCCGGTCATCGTCGCACGCGAACGAAATCGCGCCGCGCCCGGCGCGCGCGCGCACGCGACGCGCATGCAAGAAGTCCGCATTTCGCAAGGGTTTTTTGCATCGGCGAAAAACGCGCGGCGAAAACCTGCGTGCCGCCGAATAGTTCGCGGCGCTTGACAAGATGTTTGCAGCATCGCGCGGCGCGTTGATCGCGTTCGACGCGCGCGTCAACGCTTCCTTAACGCGCCGCAGTGTTCTTTTTCATTGCATTGTTGTAGATGCAAACAAGTGCATGAGCGAATCGCACATGCACTTCATCGAAGTCGCCACCACTCATAGGCTAGGAGGGCAGCATGGCGAAGAAGGCAAAGAAAGCGAAGAAGGCGAAGAAGGCGAAGAAGAAGCTCTGATTCGTCGCTTCCGGAGTCTTCGGCTTCGCGTCGAAGGCTTCTTCGGCTGATCCGGCTTCGCGGCATCGTGATCGTGATGCGGTCGCGATGTGGAGGGCGGATCGGATCGAACAACGAGGGCGTTGGCGAGACCGAGGTTTGAGCATCCCGCGCGCCGGCCGTTCAACGGCGGCGAGGCGGGAACGGAGGTGGGAGAGATTCCGCACCTGCGCCATTGGCGATCACTCGCCGGATGGGTTCACGCCTCGGACAGCTCGCCGACGCCCTCAGCATTTTTTTGGTCTCTTTTTTTCTTGTGTCGACTGGCCGGAACCTTGTGTCGACTGGCCGGAACGTCGCCTCGTCGCCGATCGGGCGGCGCGCTGTGGCGAAGATCAAGAGCCGCGGCCGGCGGCGCGGTTGGGCGTCTTGCGCGGCGGGATCGGCGTCCGCCGGCCGTCCGCGCGCCATTCGACCGCCGCGCTGGCATGCAGCTCGAACGGCGAGGCGGGGCGCAGCTTGCGCAGGTTGCCTTTGGGAATGATCGGCGCATGCGCCGAAGCGTCGAGGGCATCGACGAGCCAGTCGAGATCCTCGGAAGCCGCGATCCACGTCTCGGGCGAATAGCGCGTCAGGTCGAACGGCCGGGAGAAGAAGCGCAGCGATTTGCGTCCGTCCCACATGTAGTATTCATGGAAATAGGATGCCGCGAGGCCGCGCGGCGAATCGTGGATGGCGTCGCGGTAGCGCAGGCCCGGGTGATTGGTCTTGCTGATCGCGCCCCAGTGCCCGTTCTGGCGAAACAGCGCGACCACGTGATCCTCGTCGTCATAGGCGGACTGGAAGTCGAGCAGCAGCGGCCGTTCGCCATGAAACGCGAGCGCCGCTGCCGCCAGCAACGCGCCTTCGAAGCAGTGCGCCCGGCCGGCCGCGAGAACGCGGCGCGGCGACATGTAGGTGCTTGCGTCGAGCTCCATGTTGACCGGGAGCATGTCGATGAAATCCTGGATCCTCCGCGGCGAGGTGAGCTTGCGGAAGATCCTTGCCTCGTTCGCGGTCAGCACCGAGCGGACTCGTTTGGCATAGCTCGTGGGCATCAGGGCATCGCAGTCGGTTGAGCGAAGCCGCGCGCGAATCGCGCGGCGCCAGGGATGTTAGGGCAGATCGCCGTTCAATTGAATCGCGCGGCGGGCGCGAACGGGATCAACCCTCGGCGCGCTCCCGCCGTCATGCATGCCGGCGCCATGGTTAGCGACGACGAAACCGCGACGGTTAGCGCAGCCTTGATCGAAACGAGCAAATCCCCGTCGTGGCGGCACTTGCGTGCTTAACGCGAGCTTGGCGACGCGATGCAAGGTCGGAGCATTCAGATTCGATTCATTGCATCGCTTAAACCGAGATTCAAACTTTATGCGCACAAATACGCCGTCCGATCCGCGATCGGGCGAGGGGAAGCTGCGCCGGATCGCGTCATCCGGCGGGCGGGCAACTGGGGAGGCCAGAATGGCGCGGTTTGAAGCGGCGGGGGTGGAGAGTGCCGTGCTCGGCGAGGCGAATGCCTCGGGCGACGTCTTGTTCCAGCTCGGCATGATGTATTCGACGGGCAGCAGCGTGCCGACCGACTACGTCACGGCACACAAGTGGTTCAACCTTGCGGCCATGCGCGGCAACAAGGATGCGAGCCGGCTGCGCCGCGAGATCGCCGAGCAGATGTCGGAGGGCGAGATCGCGGCGGCGCAACGCGCGGCGCGCGACTGGCTCAGGCACTGACGCTGCCGGACGGACGTGCGGCGAGCGCTTGGGCGACGCGGCCGCCGATGTCGGCGCGTTGCCGATGCGCCGGGCCGCCGACGATAGACGGGCGGGGCCGCTTGGCCATGGCGACGCCATTCAGGACCGATCGCGCCGCGGCGAGCCGCTGCAGGTATCGGGGCCGGGCGGCGTCGCTTTCCAGAGTTGACGCAGGTGCATGCGAATTATAAGCCTCTTGACATCCGGAGAGGTGGCCGAGTGGCTGAAGGCGGCGGTTTGCTAAACCGTTATACGCTCAAAAGGTGTATCATGGGTTCGAATCCCATCCTCTCCGCCAAATCCTTCAGCCTAGCCGGCGGCGGCGTGCTGCGCGAATGGCAAGCCGTCAAGTCCTGTCGTTAACGCTCATACCGCCACATAGGGGCCGAGGCGCGGGCGGTGCCCGCCGTTGAGCATGGCAAAATAATAGCGCGCCGGCTCGAAGTGCTCCTCGGCGGTCGCCGGCTCGAGGAACGCGCCGGCGCCGAGGTCATTGCGCACGAAGAAGGCGTCGCCGCCGGAAATATTGCAGCCGACGATGCGATAGCCCTTGGCGCCCGCGAGCCGCACCAACGCCTCGAGGCTCGCGCCGAAATAGTTGGTGCCGTCCCATTGCGCATCCGGGCGATAGGGCACGACGAGCGACAGCGGCGGGCGCAGCGTCGGATTGTATTCGATCACGACGACCCGTGGCTTGATCGCATGGATCGCCTTCCACACCCAGTAGTCGTTGTTGTCGATGTCGATGCCGAGGAGATCGATCTCGCCGCCGAGGCCGGCCGAGGCGATCAGCTTGTTGATGTTTTCCGCCGTGACCAGGCTTTCGATCAGCCGCAATTGCCCGCCCTCGATGTAGCTGCGCGCATTGTTGCGGATGGCGGCGGCGCACGTCGGCGCGGCTTCGATCCACAGGCCGTTCCACCCCTCGAGCAGGAGCTTCGCGGTATTGCACTCGATGCCCGCCTCGACGCCGAATTCGATGAATGTGCGATTGGTGGTGCCGATGCGGCGGAAAACCTCCTCGATGATGCCGTCCTCGTCCGCCTGGGAGTAGACCTTGAAGCCGTAGCGCAGCAGCCGCTTGGGATCGGCATGGCGGGGTTTTGCCAATTCGTCCGCCCACAGTCGCGCGAGCTCGATCTGGCGCGCCGCCAGCGACAGATTCCACGATGCCTGGCTGGCCTGGACGAGCGGTTGGATCGCATTGGCGTCAATCATGGCGGCGCATTCCCTGGGACGGCGGTCGGAGGCGGATCATGGCGAGCGCGACTCGGCGACACCGCGACGGTTGACGGCTTCACGGCGCCGTCCCATGAAGCGTGCCATCCGTTGCACAGGCGGTCGGATCGATTGGCCCCATCATTCCAGCGCGCGCTTGAACTCCACCAGCGGGGAGATTTGCCTGGCGCCGAGCGCGCCTACCGCGCCTTCCTGCAGCGCGAACCGCGCCATGGCGCGGCACTGCATCTGCTCGGACTGATCAAGGCGCAACAGCGGCAATTTAGCGAGGCGCATCGGCTGTTGTCGAGGGCGGTCGAGGCCGAGCCCAATTCGCTGCCGGGCCTGTCGAGCCTCGCCGGCGTTCTCGCCGCGCTCGGACGCGAGGAAGAAGCGCTCGCGATCAGCGATCGGATCCTGCGCCTCAAGCCCGACGACGTCGATACCCACTACAATCGCGGGCTGCTCCTCGCGCGCCTCGGCCGTTCCGCCGAGGCGCTCGACGCTTACGGCCGCGCGCTTCGATTGAAGCCGGACCTCGCCGCGGCGCTCGTCAATCGCGGCAATCTGCTCGTTCAGCTCGGGCGCGCCGCGGCGGCGGTCGCTGATTTCGATCGGGCGATCGCGCTCAATCCGCGCCACGCCGAGGCGCACAACAGCCGCGGCGTCGCGCTCGCTGAGCTCGATCGCCGCGCGGACGCGCTCGCAAGCTACGACCAGGCGCTCGCGCTCAAGCCCGACTACGCCGAGGCGCACAACAACCGCGGCTTGCTGCTGTGGACCCTCAACCGGCACGCCGAGGCGATCGCCGAATACGATCGCGCCCAGGCGCTCAAGCCAGATTATGCGGATCCCTGCAACAATCGCGGCCTCGCGCTGCATGATCTGCATCGTTACGAGGACGCGCTCGCAAGCTATGGCCAGGCGCTCGCGCTGCGGCCGGATTTCGCCGAGGCGCATTTCAACCAGAGCCTCACCCAGCTCGCCGTCGGCGACCTTGCGGCCGGCTGGGTGAGCTACGAATGGCGCTGGAAGACGCGCAAGTCGACCGCGCCCTGGCGCGATTTTCCTCAGCCGGTCTGGCTCGGCCGCGCGCCGCTCGCCGGGAAGACCATCCTGCTGCATGCCGAGCAGGGGTTCGGCGATACGATCCATTTCGCCCGCTACGTGCCGCTCGTCGCGGCACTGGGCGCCTCGGTCGTGGTGGAGACGCAGCCGGCGCTGCAAGGCCTGATGGCGCGGCTCGACGGCGTGTCCGCCGTGGTCGAGCGCGGCGCCGCCTTGCCGGCCTTCGACTGTCATTGTCCGCTCGGCAGCCTTCCGCTCGCCTTTGCGACCGAGCTCGCGACCATTCCGGCCAAGGTCCCGTATCTCGCCGCCGACCCGGCACGGGCCGCGCATTGGCGCGCGCGCCTGGTGCGCGGCGGCCGCGCCGCGATCGGGATCGCCTGGTGCGGCAACCCGACGTTTCGCGGCGACCACAATCGGTCGATGGCGTTTTCCTCCTTTGCACCGATTCTGACCGCGGCCGATGCCGCGTTCGTCACGCTCAACCCCGGCGGCACCGCGACTGATGCGAGCGACCTTGCGGCGCATGCGGGCATCGTCGACCTCGCGTCGGAATTCCACGACTTCGACGACACTGCCGCGGTGATCGCGGGCCTCGACCTCGTGGTCACCACCGACACGGCAACCGCGCATCTGGCCGGCGCGCTCGGCAAGCCGGTGTGGATTCTTCTGTCCGACAGCCCCGACTGGCGCTGGCTACTCGATCGCACCGACTGCCCCTGGTATCCGTCGGCGCGGCTCTTTCGTCAGGCGACGCTCGGCGACTGGCGGCCCGTCATTGCGCGCGTGCAGCAGGAACTTGCGAATTTCGTCGCCAGCGTTGCGCCATCGGGCTAGAAGCACGGCGACGTCGGGAAGGGCATTGCGAGGACGCCGTGCGGCTCAATCTTGGATGCGGAAACCGGAAGCTGCCGGGCTGGGTCAATGTCGACATGAGCCCCGGCTGCCATCTGGACCAGCTGGTGGATCTCGAGCAGATTCCCTGGCCGTGGCCGGACGACTCGGTCGAGGAGGTGCCGCTGTCGCACGTGCTCGAGCACCTCGGCCGCACCACCGCGGTCTACCTCGACATCTTCAAGGAGCTCTACCGCGTCTGCGCCGATGGCGCGAAGGTCACGATCATCGTTCCGCATCCGCGGCACGATTTCTTTCTCAATGATCCGACCCATGTGCGGGCCGTGACGCCGGAGGGACTCGCCCACTTCTCGCGCAAGATCAACCAGAAATGGATCAGCGACGGCGCCGCGAACACGCCGCTCGCGGTCTGTCTCGCGATCGACTTCGACATCGTTGGAACGAAATACGCGCTGGAGGAGCCGTGGTTCGGCCGTGCGCAGCGCGGACAGATTTCCAAGGCCGAGCTCGACCAGGCGGTGCGGCAGTTCAACAACGTCGTCACGCAGACGGCCGTCGAGCTGAAGGCCGTCAAGGAGAAGTAAGTGGCATCGGAAGATCTTTCGGGGCGGCGAGTCGCGGTCGTCGCCTGCCGCGAGGGCGAGCGATTCGGCGGAAATGACAGGGGTCATATGGCCGTCATCGGGCTGTGTCACGGCGCCGGTCGGCGGTATATGGCTAAGGGTTTGTAAATATTAGGGAACCTCGGCGGATCGAGCCGGGACTTGGCCACCTTCGTACACGGCGCCGCGTGCTTTTTGTGCAACACCTGTCCGAAAACCGGGCTCCGACCGCTGTGCGAACGTTCCTTATTCATTGCTTGTGCAGCCCCTTTCATTAATTTGATTGTGAGCGACGGAGGGGGGCATCCCCGGGTCGCCCTGTCCGGCGAGTAGCTTGATGAAGCGGCAGGCGCCGCGACGCCAAGCGAAGCGCCGGGTAGTCACGGGGATCAAGGGGACCTTCCTGGGTGCGGGCGCACTCTCACGGAACCCTCCCAAGAGGAAGCTAACTGGAGGTTCAAATGAAGATGGTGAAAAGCCTTCTCCTCGGCTCGGCGGCGGGTCTCGTCGCCGTGGCGGGGGCGCAGGCCGCCGATCTTCCCGTAAAGGCCAAGCCGGTCGAATACGTGAGGGTCTGCAGCCTGTACGGGGCTGGCTTCTGGTACGTTCCGGGGACGGACACGTGCTTGAAGATCGGCTCGTATATCCGTGAGCAGGTCGAGTGGAACGCCGGCAACGGCGGCGCGATCATCGGGTTCGGCACCGGCGCCGACGTGGGCGCGGGCCGCTTCGACCGCACCGACACCAGCCAGCTGTCGATACGCACCCGCACCGGCATCACGGTCGACCTGCGCACGCAGACCGAATACGGCACCTTGCGGTCCTACCTCGAAGGCGGGTTCCAGACGAGCACGTTCAACGGCGCGGCGCCGAACAATGACGTCGTCTACTTCGACCGCGGCTTCATCCAGTTCGCCGGTCTGACGGCGGGCCGCATCCGGTCGTATTTCGACATCAACTCGCTGGCGCCATACGGCTATGCTTTCCAAAAAATCAATGGCGACAGCGGCGCCCTCGGCCTGTGGGGCATCGCCTATACGGCCCAGTTCGGCAACGGCGTGTCGGCGACGCTGTCGTTCGAAGACGGCGGCTCGACCTCGCAGGGCGCCAACGCGGGCCAGAGCTCGGCGCGCGGCCACCTCGTCAGCAACCTGTCGATCCCGGCGGAATGGGGTCTCGGCGCGACCGGGGTTGACAACGAGGGCTGGAAGTTCCCGGACGTGGTCGGCGCGCTGCGCATCGATCAGGCCTGGGGCTATGCGCAGGTATCGGCCGCCCTGCATGATGCCAGCGCCGGCTACTACACGGCGACCGTGGGTGATGCCTGCGGTGCCAATGCGTTCTGCCAAAACCTCGGCCATCCGGGCGATGCCTGGGGCTTTGCGGTGACGGGTGGCTTCACGTTGAACGACGTCCTCGGCATGAAGGGCGATACGTTCGGCATGCAGGCTGTCTACACGGAAGGCGCCGCGGGCTACGCGACCCGCGGGACTGGTGCATACGAGGTCTACGGCTCGGGCAACAGCGCGGGCTTCGGCTGGATGACCGACGGCGTGTTCAACACCGGCTCGTCGGTCGAGCTGACCACGGTGTGGGGCATCAACGGCGCCTACCAGCACTTCTGGAACCCGAAGTGGCGGTCGTCGATCTATGGCGGCTACGTCGAGGTCGATTATGACAGCAACGCCCAGACGATGATCTGCGGGCCTGGCGGGGCCGGCGGCTTCGTCGCCACCCCGGCCGGCATCGCGATGACGGGCGTTTCGAACTGCAACCCGAACTACAGCTTCTGGGAGGTTGCTTCGCGGACCCAGTGGAACCCACATCCCGACCTCGACATCGGCGTGGACGTCATGTGGAGCCATCTGAACACGGCGTTTGCCGGGACGGCGACGCTCGCCGCCAACGGCGCGCGTCCGGGCGGCGTCTACAACATCCAGGACCAGGACGTGCTGAGCGTGTTCTTCCGCATCCAGAGAAACTTCCTGCCGTAATCACTCGGTTACGGTTGGTCGATCTCTCGACCCCCGGCGGTTCGTCCGCCGGGGGTTTTTCGTGCGTGCCGCGGCTTGCGCGCCATCGTCACGCGCCGCCGGCCGGATCGCAGGCGGCGATGAACGCCGCGATGCGCGCAATTGTTTCCGGCTCGGCGAGCAGCGGCGCATGTCCCTGGTCGGCAATCTCCATGATCGTCGTCTCGCGCATGGTTTCCCGCCTGCGCGCGCGCATCGCCGCGAGCGTCGCGACCGAGAGGATGTCGGAATTGGCGCCGCGGATCACCATCATGGGGACTTGGCCCAGCGCATCGAACTGCGGCCACAGCGGCGGCAGCGGATGGTCGGGGTCGACCGCCGCAAGCGCGCGCGCGAGCCGCGGATCGTAGGTGACCACCAGGCGACCGTCACGCTCGCACCAGTTTCGCCGCGCCGAAGCGAACCAATCCGCCTCGCCGAGGCGGGGAAACTGGGCGCCGAACAGGCGGCGCAGAATATCCGCGCCCTCGGCGAAGCTGTGCGGCTGCGGCAGCTTGCCGACATAGCTCTTGATCCGCATCAGCCCTTGCGGCTCGATCACCGGTCCGATGTCGTTGAGCACCACGCCGGCAATCGCCGTCGGACGCACCGCGGCGAGCGCCATCGCGATCAGCCCGCCGCGCGAGGTGCCGACGATCACGGCGGACGCCACGGCGCGCGCCGTCAGCACGGCGCCGACGTCGTCAAGCTCGACCGGGATCGAGTAGCGGTCGGGATCGCGATCATGGTCGGAAAGCCCCCGGCCGCGATAGTCGAGCGCGAGCACGCGGCGCGGCCGATCGGCGTCGCCCGCGAGCGCGGCGGCGAGCGGGTCGAAATCCGCCGCCGTGCGGGCGAGACCCGGAAGGCACACGACCGGGAGCGCGGTGGCCGTGCGCGCGCCGTGTTCGCGCACGTGCAGGCGAAGCCCGTCCTGCGCGGTCACGTAGTGGTCGGCGAGGACGGTCATGCCTATTCGTGCGAAAAGCGGTTACCGGGAAATCCGGCAACCCGTCAATCCGCCGGCAGGCCGCGGTGCAGGTCGGCCTCGATCATCAGCTTCGCGCTGCCGCCGAAACGCACGCGATAGACCTGCAGGTTTTCCAAGATGCGCTCGACGTAGTTGCGCGTCTCGGAAAACGGAATGCGCTCGACCCAATCGACCGGATCGACGCGCGGATCGCGCGGATCGCCGTAGCGCTCGATCCATTCCTTCACCCGGCCGGCGCCCGCATTGTAGCCCGCGAAGGCCAGAATGTAGGAGCCGTTGTAGTGCGCGATGTCGTCGCCGAGCTCGGCCGCGCCCATCTGCATGTTGTAGACGCTGTCGTGCAGCAGGCGGCGCTGATCGAACGCGACGCCGAATTTCTTGGCGATGTAGCGTCCGGCGTCCGGCGTCACCTGCATCAGGCCAAGCGCCCTGGCGCTCGACACCGTGTGCGGATTGAACGCGCTTTCCTGGCGGGCGATCGAGTAGACGACGGCGGGCTCCACATGCGGGCCGATCGCGCTGTAGCGCGGCAGGCCGCCGACCGGGAACGCGAAGGCATCGAAGGGAAAGCCGCGGCCGAGCGCGATCTTGCCGATCAGCAGCACCGAGCGCGCGTCGCCGTTCTTTTCGGCGATCTCGGCGAGCAGCGCCAGCGCGGCCTGGTCGGACGACTTGTCGGCAAGGTCGGCGGCCAGCGGAGCGACGAACTCCCGTTCGTCGACCGCGTAGAGCAGCTCGGCGGCGCGCACCACCTCGAGCCGCGCGAGCGCTGCGCGCCGCTCGGCGCCGAGCGCCGGCGGCGGCGCAAAGGCGAGCTCGCCGCGGCCGAGCCGGGCGCGCGCCAGCTGGCCGTAGTAGGCCGTGGAATAGCGCGCCGCGATCTCGTAGTCGGCGCGCGCCTCGCGCGGCTTGTTCTCGGCCTCGGCGGCGCGGCCGAGCCAGTAGCCGGCGCGTGCGATGGTGATGGGGTTGGCGTTGCCCTCGGCGACGCGGGCGAAGTGCCGGCTGGCGAGCGTCGGCTCGCGCAGGAAGCGCAGCGCGATCCACCCGGCCGTGAACTCGCGTTCGGCACGATAGTTGTCCTTGGTCGGCACGGCCGCGTCGCGCACGACCGCGTAGGCGGTCTTGGCGTCGCCGATGTCGAGCAGCTTGCGCGCGACCAGCCGGCGCTCGATCCACCACTCGTCGGTGTCGCGCAGCTCGGCGGCATCGCGCGGCGCGCCGAGCATCATGGCGCCGGCCTCGGCGATCTTGTCGTGCTGGCGCAGCCAGCGGACGCGGGCGAACACATAGCCGGCGTCGCGGCGCGCCGCGGCGGGCACGGCGTCGAGCAGCGACTTGGCATTGCGCGCATTGGCCATCACGGCAATGCGCGCCTTGGCGATCGCCGGCTGGTCGCCGCCGAGCCGCCGCGCGGCGCGCAGCCCGGCGTCGAAATCCTCGCGCACGTAGAGGCTGCGGTCCATGCGCGCCTTGTCGTCGGCACGGGTCAGGAGATCGCCGAACAGATCGCGCGCCTGGCCCTCGAGCTCCTCGGAGAAGGAATCCGTGCGCCAAGCCTCGCGCGCCAGCGCCTGCGCGCCGGCGCGATCGCCGTCGTTGAGCAGGGCGCGCGCGAGCGCAAAGCGGCCTTTGGCGCTGAGCGGCTTGGTGTTGGCGAAATAAGCGCGCACCGTCGCGGCCGGCGCGCGCTCCTGCCACAGCATCGCCTCGGCGCGGCGGCGGAACATGATCATGCTCGGCCAGCTCGGATTGGCGGCGATGAAGGCGTTGTAGCGCGCGAAATCGGCCTCGTTGTCGTCGCTGCGCAGGATCACCCATTCGACCAGCTTGCGGGCGAGCGGATCCGTGATGCCGCGCTCGACCGCGGTCGCGGCATCGGTCTTGCCGGCGCGCACGAGGCCGATCGCCTGCTTGACGGCGTCGACATCGCCGGGCGGCGTCGTGGCGGTGGTCGCCTCGGCGAGCGGAATGCCGATCGCGACCGGTTGCGCGTGGGCGAACGGCGCGACCGGCGCTTCCAGGCGCGCCGTCGCCGATGCCTGCCGCGCCGGCAACTCGAGACTGCGGCTCGGCGCCGTAAAGGTCGGACGGGTGGGGGGCATCGGCACCTTCGGCCGCTCCGCATGGACGGATGCGACCTTGGTGCCCTTCCGGTCGGTGTGCGTCTTCTTCGCGTCGCGCTCGGCGTTCTTCTTGCTAGGGCTTTTCTTGGCGCTCTTTTTTGCGCCCTTGAGGTCCGTCTTGGCGTGAAGCTTGGCTTCCGTCTTGGCTTCCGTCTTGGCGCTCGTCTTGTGGTCGGTCTTCGTTTCCGCCCGGGCGGCCGAAAGCGGCGTGAGCGCGACCAGCGCCAAGAGGGCCGAGCAGGCCAAGCGGGCGACGAGCAGCGCCGTGCGGTTTCCCCTGGTCACAGGTCAACATCCTCCCCGGCCGAGTCGCGTCGGTGATTACCCTATTGCTTTGATAAAATTGACGAAAGCCTAATTGAGCGCAAACGTGGCGATGTTGAGACGACATTCCGACGGCGCGCGGGCACGATGGCAGGGTTTTGCGGCGGGAACCCGGGTCTTCACGAAATTCGCGCTTCACGAAAATCGTTAGGCGCCATCGCGGAAATTCGTTAGTCTCGGGGGTGAAAAATCGTTAACCGATGGGCGCTTCGCCGGCCCTCGGTGTCCGGGGAGAGCATTCCGGGGAGACCAGCATGGCCGCCAAGACGAATTTCCGGGGTTCCTTCACCGCGCTGGTGACGCCCTTCAAGAATGGCTCGGTCGACGAGCCGGCGTTCCGCGACCTCGTCGAGTGGCAGATCGCCGAGGGTACCAATGGGCTCGTTCCGGTCGGCACCACCGGCGAAAGCCCGACGCTCTCGCACGCGGAGCACAAGCAGGTGGTCGAATGGTGCATCGACCAGGCCAAGGAGCGCGTGCCGGTGGTCGCGGGCGCCGGATCGAACTCGACGCGCGAGGCGATCGAGCTCGCCAAGCACGCCGAGGAGGCGGGCGCCGATGCGGTGCTGGTGGTGACCCCCTACTACAACAAGCCGACGCAAGAGGGCATGTACCAGCACTACAAGGCGATCAACGACGCGATCGGCATCCCGATCATCATCTACAACATCCCGGCGCGCTCGGTGATCGACATGTCGGTCGACACCATGAAGCGGCTGTTCGACCTCAAGAACATCGCCGGCGTCAAGGACGCGACCGCCAGCATGGTGCGGGTGTCGCAGCAGCGCGCCGCCATGGGCGAGGAATTCAATCAGCTTTCCGGCGAGGATGCGACCGCGCTCGGCTTCATGGCGCATGGCGGCCACGGCTGCATCTCGGTCACCTCCAACGTCGCGCCGCGCCTGTGCGCCGAGTTCCAGGGCGCCTGCCTGCGCGGCGATTACGCGGCGGCGCTGCGGCTGCAGGACAAGCTGATGCCGCTGCACCAGAACCTGTTCATCGAGACCAGCCCGGCTCCCGTCAAGTACGCGCTATCGCTGCTCGGCAAGATCGCCGATACGCTGCGCCTGCCGATGGTTGGGCTCGGCGAGAAGTCGAAGGCGGCGGTGCGCGACGCCATGGTGCACGCCGGTCTCATCAACTGACCGCGGCTGCCGCGGCCGGGGCAGCCTCGACCCTCCTCTTTGGTTTATGCTTGGCCGCATGTCGCGGGTGCGACCGTGCGCGCCCGTGGATGTCGGCAAAGCCAGGGAGGCGTCGATGCTGCAGGAATTCAAGAAATTCGCCATGCGGGGGAACGTGGTCGACCTCGCGGTCGGCGTGGTCATCGGCGCCGCGTTCGGCGCCATTGTGAACTCCCTGGTCGCCGACATCATCATGCCGATCATCGGCGCCGTCACCGGCGGGCTCGACTTCTCCAACTACTTCCTGCCCTTGTCCGCGAAGGTCACCGCGATTGCGCTGGCGGACGCCAAGAAGCAGGGCGCGGTGCTGGCCTGGGGAAACTTTCTCACGATCCTGATCAATTTCATCATCATCGCCTTCGCACTCTTCCTCGTCGTCAAGCTGATCAACAAGCTCTACAGGCCGGATCCCGCCGCGCCGGCGGCGCCGCCGGCGGATGTCCAGCTGCTGACCGAAATCCGCGACCTGCTCAAGAAGTGAGCCAAAGCATGATCCCGAAAAGTGGGTACCGGTTTCCCGCCTGCGCGAAGCCCTGGCACCATTGATCACTTGGGCTGGTGCTTCGGCGGGCGAAGGCAGGTCGGAAAGATCATGCTCAAACAATAGGCTAAAGCGTGATGGCGATTCGAAGAAACGTCATCACGCTTTAGCCATCTCGTCCCGGCGCGCTGCGCCGTCCGAGCCAGATGTGCAGGACGAGGCCCGCGGGCAGCGCGAGACCGACCACGAGGTGCACGTCGCTGGTCCAGCGGCGCAGCGTGTCGGACCCCGCATAGTACAGCCCGAACGCGGTTGCGATCAGCACCGCGTTGATGGCGACCATCGCGGGACCGGTCAGCCGGTTGCGTCCGCTGCGCCAGGCGCGGCGGACATGCAGCGGGAAGAGCGCGCCCAAGAGCATGAGCGTCACCATGGCGGCGCCGCCGTGCAGCATCAGCATGTCGGCCGCAATGCCTTGCCACGGGTCGGGGTCGAGGTGGTCCTTGCCCCAATCGGCAACGAGCCAAGCCACGCCCGTCACGGTGAGCGCCGCGACAGCCAGATAAAGCGCACGGCGGAACCAAGGATCAATTCGCACGGATGGCCTGCCACGAAGGGGTGACGACGATCTCGCCGTCCGCCCGAACCATGAGGGCGGCGGCCGCGAACTGGTCGAGCAGCGCCGCGGCGGCTTCACCCTCGATCATGACGACCTTGGTGAGTGCGTCCGCGAGGAGGCAGGTCGGTGCCCGCACCGTCGCGCCGATGGTCCGCGCGGGCGCACGTGCCTGCGGATCGATCACCGCCGATGGCGCGATCTCGGTCGAGGCGAAGGGATCGAAGTGGCCGCCCGTCGAGGCGAGCGCTTCGTCGCGGATGTCGACCGCGCCGATCGACCGGGTCGGATCGCGCGGATCGCGCAGATGGATGGTCTGCGCATTGGGGCCGAAGGCGGCGAGATCGCCGCCCGCATTGACGAGGCCGCTCGTCGCATTGCCCATGCGCAGCGTCTCGACGGCGCGGTCGACCGCGAACCCCTTGGCGATGCCGCCGAGGTCGATGCGCGTCCCCGGATGGCGAAAGCGGACGCGTCGGTCGGACATGAGCTCGATCGTGTCGGGCGGGGCGCGCGCGGGCTCGCCGCGCCCCTCGCCCGACGGAAGCAACCCGAGATCCTGCAGCACCGGCGCGACCGTGATGTCGAAGGCGCCGTTCGAGCGGCGGTGGAGATCGACCGCCGCGTCGAGAACCCGCCAGGTCCAGGGATCGACCGCCACGGAGCCGAGCGCTGCTTCACGGTTGAGCCGGCTCACGTCGCTTTCCGGATCGTGGAAGCTCATCAGGCGATGAATTTTTTCGACCGCCGCGAGCGCGGCATCGACCGCGCTGACGAGATCGCGCGAATCGGACCCGGCGGCCGAAATATCGACATAGGTGCCGAGCAGCGGACAGGCGCGGCGGACGCTAGCGGACGCCATGGCCGTAGAGCCCGAGTATCTTCTTCACGCCCTCGGTCACGTGATGGGACGACAGCGTTGCGCCGGAAATGTTGCGGATATCGCCGTTGACCGCGAGCGGGCTTGCGCTCGTCTTGCCGACGAACTGTGCGAGCCAGCTCGCCTGGCGTACCTCGCCGCCATAGGACTCGCGATATTGCAGGATGTCGACGCGATGCACCCGCCCGCCCGGATCGAGCGCCACCGTGTAGTCGATGAACAGATGCTTGCCGATCACACGGTCGAACACGAACAGGCCGATGACCTTGTCGCCGGCCTGCGCCTTCCACAGCCGTCCGGCCTCCACCTCGACGAAGCGCGTGGCCGACGGAAAGGCGAGCTTCTGCGCCTGCGCGATCGACAGATACTGCACGGCATGTGCCGCGGAGGTGACCGATACGAGCGCCGCCGCCGGCGCGGTCCATTTGATCCACTGGGACATGGGGCTCCGCCGGCTTTCAGAAGAAGAACCCGACGCCGCCCAGGATCGAGTCCGAATTGGCGCCGGCCGGATCGCGGTTGATCACCTTCTGGTAGGTCGCTTTCAGCACCAGCTTGGACGACGGGAAGACGGCGAGGCCGATACTATGGAATTGCAGCTGCCCGGCGCCGGTCGGCGCATTCAGGTCGGTGCCGGCGAATCCGCCCGTCTGCAGGTTCTCGATCGTGTAGCGATAGAACGGCACCGCCTCCCACGTGCTGTTGAGGATGGTGCCGAGCGGCACGTGATAGGCGATCTCGGCGGAAGCGCCCCACATGGTCTTGCCGACATTGTCGGTCGCATCGGTGTCGTTGTTGGCGCGCAGGTTGGCCGGATTGCCGAAGATCGCCTGCACGTATTCGCCTTTGAGCTCGAGCCCGTTGTTCGGAACGCGGTAGCGGAACTCGGCATCGAACAGCGCCAGGCTGTCGCGGCCGAGGAAGTTGCCGAAGTCGTCATGCGCGCCGCGCGGCGTGATGTTGGGCGCGTAGTAGGCGCTGACGCTGCCGGCAAAACCGGGCATGAAGACGGGCGAGAAGTCGAGCCGTCCCGATACCGCCATCGAGCTGGTGAGCTGCTCGAAGTCGCCGAGCGGCGGATTGGAGAAGCCGAGCGCATTGTGGCCGTCGATGCCCGGGAAATACGCGGTGCCGGGCGCCGGCACGGTCCTGGCATCGGTGCGGTTGTCGAACGAGTCGCCGAAATCCTCGTTGCTGGCGCTCAGCATCACCTGGTACTTCAGCCCGTCGGTGATGCTGCCGTAGACGCTCGTGCCCGGCACCTTCCAGGTCGACGGGATGAGCCCGTTGTAGAGCTCCGGCCGTAGCACGCTGTAGAACTCGGTCGGCTCGTGGTGCTGGTTGGTCCAGCCGATGGGAATGAGATCGATGCCGGGCGCGCGCCAGTTGAACTGGTCGACGATCTTGAAGTCGATCCACAGCTGCTCGATCTCGGCGGTGCCGTGCAGCTTGTCGTCGTTGTCGAAGCCGGAGCCGGCGTGCTCGAACTCGATCTCGGCGTTGAAGATGATGTTGTCGGTGATCTGGTAGGTCGGCAGCAGCACCATGCGGCGGGCATCGAAGCCGTTCTGCCACTGGCCGCCGGCGGCCGGATTCTGCTGGGCGCCGAAGAAGAACTCGCCATAGGCGCCGATGGTTAGGCCCGCGATGGGCGAGTCGGCGACGCCGAGGATCGCGTGATTGGGCGGCGCCGCGGGCGCGCTCGGCGCGGCGGCGGGCGCCGCAGCCGGTGGGGCGGCGGCCGGTGCCGCAGCCGCGGCAGCTTCCGCGAAGGGGCCGGCCGGCCGCGCCGCTGCGGCGGCCCGCCGGTCGCTCGCGGCCGCCGGCGCCTTCTTTTGCCGCAACTGGCCTTCCAGCATCTTGATGCGTCGCTCCATGGCGTCGAGCTTCTTGAGCAGGGCTTCGTTCGACACCGCGGCGGCCGCGGGCGGGGAGGCCGCATTTTCGCCGGCCTGCGCCGCGCCGACCGCGAGCAGCGAAACGGTGGCGAGCAGCATCGCGCCGGCGTGTCGTCGCGCGGCGGCAGCGAGCGATGTGGCTCCTCGCTGCATGCCAGGGGGAAGATGTCGGATGATCGCAGACGCGCGGACGGGACAGCATACGCGCACGCGGGCGCGTTCGGGGGTGGCCATGACTTCCTCCAAATACGCGGGGGACAAAGCCCCGCAATCGGGTGGCGACGCGAGGAAGTAATAAAATGGCGATATCTGCCGGGTGCAAGATAAAAATCGGATTTTAGAGATAATGTAATAAGTAGATCTTGTTCTTGCTCTTTAGAAGAGCAATAAACAAGTGCCAGTGCATTGTATTTAGAACAATGAAAAACTGGCGCCGCACGCCGCCGCACCCGCGGCCTTGGCCTTGTCCGCACCGGCCGCGCTGACTACACAACGCAGCGACGCCGACGGAATCCGGGCTCATCCTCTGGCGATCGCAGCGAGGCGCGCCGATGGCGGACAAGAAGGAGCGGCCACAGAAGATCGTGGCCGACAATCGGCGGGCGCGGTTCAACTACGAGATCGGCGAGACCTTCGAGGCCGGGATTGCGCTGACCGGGACCGAGGTCAAGTCGCTGCGCCAGGGGCGCGCGACCATCGCGGAGGCCTATGCGGACACGCGCGACGGCGAGCTCTGGCTGGTCAACGCCAATATTCCCGAATACGTGCAGGCGAGCCGCTTCAACCACGCGCCGAAACGGCCGCGCAAGCTGCTGCTGCATCGCCGCCAGATCGAGAAGCTCGCCGGCGGCGTCGAGCGCGAGGGCATGACGATCGTGCCGCTCAAGATGTATTTCAACGACAAGGGACGCGCCAAGGTCGAGGTCGCGCTGGCCCGCGGCAAGAAGCTGCACGACAAGCGCGAGACCGAGAAGAAGCGCACCTGGGAGCGCGAGAAGGGGCGCCTCCTGCGGATGAAGGGGTGAGGATCATGGCACCGCCGACGAGGCTCGATCATTGCGTCATCCATGTCGCCGACTGGGAGCGCTCGAACGCGTTCTACCGCGACGTGCTCGGGGCCGAGCTGGTGGCGCGGCCGGCGGGCTATGCCTACCGGTTCGGCGACAAGCAGCTCAACGTGCACGGGCCGGGCGTGAAGCCGGCGGAGGTCGCCCGCCTGCCGGTGCAGCCCGGCAACAGCGACCTATGCTTCGAATGGGCAGGGCCGATCGCCGACGCGATCGCGCATCTCGAACGCCATAAGATCAAGATCGAGGCCGGGCCGATGGAGCGCTTCGGTGCCAAGGGGCGCGGCACCAGCGTCTACTTCCGCGATCCGGACGGATCATTGATGGAGTTCATGTCCTACGCGCGGGAGGCAGGCCGCGGATGACCGGCGGCGGCGTCACCCGGCTGTATCGAGGTGGCGCCGCACCTCGGCGAAGACCGCGCGGAACATCTCGGGCGTGAGCCGTCCCGTATTCGTGTTGTAGCGCGAGCAGTGATAGCTGCCGAACAGCGTCACCTTGCCGGCCTGATGCGCGCGTCCGTGCGAAAACGGCAGGCGCGCGCGCTTCTCGCCGAGCGCCACCACGGCGCTGTCATGGGCGATGCGGCCGAGCGCAACGATCGCGCGAAGGCGCGGCATCTCGGCGATCGCGGCGGCGAGGAACGGGCGGCACGTGCTGATCTCGTCCGGCGTCGGCTTGTTCTCGGGCGGGACGCAGCTCACGGCATTGGCGATACGGCAATCGACGAGAACGAGACCGTCGTCCGGCCGCGCCTCATACTTGCCGCGCGCGAAGCCGAACTCGATGAGCGTTGCGTAGAGCAGGTCGCCCGCGTAATCGCCGGTGAACGGCCGGCCGGTGCGGTTGGCGCCGCGCAGCCCGGGCGCGAGGCCGACGATCAAGAGCCGCACGTCGAGCGGCCCGAACGCCGGCACCGGTGCGTTGAACCACGACGGCTCGCGCGCCCGCCATTCCGTGCGGAAAGCGACGAGGCGCGGGCAGCGCGGGCAATCGCGCCCGGGCTCGGAGGCCCGCGGCGACATCGTTCGCAGCTCCTAATCCTCGAAGTCGTCGTCGTCCGCGGCGTCCGCGGTCGCCCGCTGTGGTGCGGTGCTGCGCTGGAGGAACTGCGGCGTATGGCCGCCATGCCGCGGCTCGCGCGGCTCGCGCGGCGCGCGCTCGGACGGGTCGCGGCCGATCTTGGGCTGCAGCTCGACGATGTCGAGGAAGATGTCCGCCTGCCGGCGCAGCTCGTCGGCGACCATCGGCGGCTGGGTCGAGATGGTGGAGACGACGGTGACGCGCACGCCGCGGCGCTGCACCGCCTCGACCAGCGAGCGGAAATCGCCGTCGCCGGAAAACAGTACCATTTGGTCGATATGGCCGGCGATCTCCATGGCATCGACCGCGAGCTCGATGTCCATGTTGCCCTTGACCTTGCGTCGTCCGGTCTGGTCGACGAACTCCTTGGTGGCCTTGGTGACCACCGTATAGCCGTTGTAGTCGAGCCAATCGATCAGCGGGCGAATCGAGGAATACTCCTGATCCTCGACCACGGCCGTGTAATAGAACGCCCGCAGCAGGTAGCCGCGTGATTGGAACTCGCGCAGCAGGCGCTTGTAGTCGATATCGAAGCCCAGCGACTTGGCGGTGGCGTATAGGTTGGCGCCGTCAATGAACAGAGCGATCTTTTCGGCGGGTACTGACATGTGGGGTTCTCGTCTTCTGCTTCTTGTTGCTTGCTAGCGTTGTCGTCGGTTCGTGGCGAACTCTTGTTCGTTCGAACGGGGTTGCAGCCGGCAGGCCGGGAGTTTCCGGCAATTCCGGTGGTGCGGTGGCAATTGTGGACGGCGTCAAGGGCCGCCTGCAAGGGAACTTGTGAGCGGGCCGCGACACAGCGCTGCGACACCCCGGCGCTGCCGCCCGCAATCTGAAGGTTGGCGGAAAGCGCCGTATTCCCGGGCTGCTGCCTAACAGAGCTTTTCGCCGCCGCCAAGTGTTAATTGGTCCGCCGGAGGTCCGCCGGGAAGCACTTGCGCTTCGCCCGGGAGCACGATACCTAGCCGTGAACCCACATGGATATCCCGCCAGAGGAGTGACGAGCCCATGGCCCGTGTCACGGTTGAGGACTGCATCGACAAGGTCGACAACCGATTCGACCTCGTGCTGCTCGCGAGCCATCGCGCGCGGATGATTTCGTCCGGCGCCCAGATCACGATCGATCGCGACAACGACAAGAATCCGGTCGTCGCGCTGCGCGAGATCGCCGATGAGACCATCTCGCCCGGCGACCTCAAGGAGGACCTGATCCATTCGCTGCAGAAATACGTCGAGGTGGACGAGCCGGAGCCCGAGGCCATGCCGCTGATCGGCGCCCCCGGCACCGGGGTCGATGCCGACGATACCGAGGTCGTCGCCGACCGCATGACCGAGGAGGAGCTGCTCAAGGGTCTGGAAGGCCTTGCTCCACCCGAGGAGAAGCCCGAGCCGGTCGAGCCGGACGACGAGGAATAGGCGGCTACCCGGCGCGATCGCGGCGGCCCGGCACATCCGGGCCGTTTTTTTGCCGCCACGGCCTGCCGAGCTCGAATTATTGTCCTTTGTTAACCGTGAGTTCGGCCAGGAACGTGCTATCCTGATCGATAGCGCCGTCGCGCTTCGTTTGCGCTCGCGGCGCCGAACTTGTTTGATGGCATTTGGCCGGCGAACCGGGAGCCGCACGGAGCAGTTCCGAGGCACGTTGTCGCCGGGAATGCTCGTGGGTGGCCATGGCGCATACCGATCTGCCCCGCATGCAGCACCAGCCGCGCACGCGCACGCAGGTCGAGCGCGGCCGTCAGATCGCCTCCGATCAGGCGGAGCCGGCGGCGCCGAAGGCCCGCGCGCCGTTGATGCGGCAATACGAGCTGGTCGAGCGCGTCCGCAAGTACAATCCCAATACGAACGAGGAGTTGCTCAACCGCGCCTATGTCTACGCCATGAAGGCGCACGGCGAGCAGCGGCGCGCCTCCGGCGATCCCTATTTCTCGCACCCGCTCGAAGTGGCGGCGATTCTCACCGACCTCAAGCTCGATGACGCGACGATCGTCGCGGCGCTGCTGCACGACACGATCGAGGACACCGAGGCGACGCGCGCCGAGATCGACCAGCTGTTCGGCAAGGACATCGGCCACCTGGTCGAGGGCCTGACCAAGCTCAAGCGCCTCGACCTCGTCTCGCGCGAGGCGAAGCAGGCCGAGAACCTGCGCAAGCTCTTGCTCGCGATCGCCGAGGACGTGCGGGTGCTGCTGGTCAAGCTCGCCGACCGCCTGCACAACATGCGCACCCTCGACCACATGGCGCCGGAGTCGCGCAAGCGCAGCGCCGAGGAGACGATCGACATCTACGCGCCGCTCGCCGGCCGCATCGGCATGTACGAGATGCGCGAGGAACTGGAGAACCTGGCGTTCCGTGAGCTCAACCCCGACGCCTTCCGGGTGATCGGCACGCGTCTCGACGACCTCGCGACGCGCAATCGCGGCCTGATCGGCGAGATCGAGGACCAGCTCACCAAGAAGCTTGCCGACAGCGGCATCACGGCGACCGTGCTGCATCGCCGCAAGCGCGCCTATTCGGTGTGGCGCAAGATGGAGCGCAAGGCGGTCGGCTTCGAGCAGCTCTCCGACATTTTCGGCTTTCGCGTCGTGGTGCATACGGTGCCGGAGTGCTACCGGGCGCTTGGCATCGTCCACACCACCTGGCCGGTGGTGCCCGGCCGCTTCAAGGACTACATCTCGACCCCGAAGCAGAACGATTATCGTTCGCTCCACACCACCGTCATCGGCCCCGGCAAGCAGCGCGTCGAGCTGCAGATCCGGACGGTCGAGATGGACCAGATCGCCGAATACGGCATCGCGGCGCATGCCCTGTACAAGGACGGCGTTGGCTCGCCGACCGAGCTCTTGTCGCGCGAGTCGAACGCCTATGCGTGGCTGCGCCGCACCATCGCGCTGCTGGCCGAGGGGTCGAACCCGGAAGAGTTCCTCGAGCACACCAAGCTCGAGCTCTTTCACGACCAGGTCTTCTGCTTCACGCCCAAGGGCAAGCTGATCGCGCTGCCGCGCCGGGCGACGCCGATCGACTTCGCCTATGCGGTGCATACCGACGTCGGCAACCACACGGTCGGCTGCAAGATCAACGGCAAGATCGCGCCGCTGATGTCCGAGCTCGCCAATGGCGACGAGGTCGAGATCCTGACCTCCAAGGCACAGGCCCAGCCGCCGACGGCCTGGGAGTCGATCGTCGTCACCGGCAAGGCGCGCGCGGCGATGCGCCGCGCGACCCGCGCCGCCGTGCGGGCGCAATATGCCGAGCTCGGCCGCCGCATCGTCGAGCGGCTGTGCGCGCGCGCCAAGCGCGAGTATTCGGACGAGAAGCTCGAAGGCGCGCTCACGCGCCTCGCCCGCACCTCGATCGACGAGGTGTTTGCGGCGGTGGGGCGCGGCGAGATGCGCGCCTCCGACGCGGTGCGCGCGATGTATCCCGACTACAAGGACGAGCGCGCCGTGCTGCCGGCGCCGCCGAAGAGCGAGAGCGGCTGGTTCGGCCTGCGCTTCGGCAAGGCGGTCAAGTTCAAGGTCCCTGAAGGCGTAGCCGACAGCATCCCGATCCGCGGCATCAACAGCGACCTGCCGGTTCACTTTGCCCCGAACGGCGGCGCCGTGCCGGGCGACCGCATCGTCGGCATCATGACGCCGGGCGAGGGGATCACGATCTACCCGATCCAGTCGCCGACCCTGCAGCAATACGAGGACGAGCCGGAGCGCTGGCTCGACGTGCGCTGGGACGTCGACGAGGCGACGCCGCACCGCTTCCCGGCGCGGCTCGCCGTGCAGTCGGTGAACGAGCCGGGCACGCTCGCCCAGGTCGCCCAGGTGATCGCCGAGCACGACGGCAATATCGACAACGTCCGCATGGAGCGGCAGTCGCCCGATTTCACCGCGCTGACGATCGATCTCGAGGTCTACGACCTCAAGCACCTGACCGCGATCATCTCGCAATTGCGCGCGAAGCCGGTGGTCGCCAAGGTCGAGCGCGTGACCGAATGAGGGCGGATGCCCGGGCGTTCGCGCGCTTCGGCGGCCTTTTGGTGGGAGACCTGCATGCAACGCGTCACCGTCACGCTCGACGACGAGCTCATGGCCGAGCTCGACCGCATCATCGCAGCGCGCGGCTACCAGAACCGCTCGGAGGCGATCCGCGATCTCGCCCGCGCCGGCATCCGCGAGGCCGCACACGAGACCGGCGCCCGGGGCGAGTGCGTGGCGGCGCTGGTCTACGTCTATGATCACGCGGCGCGCGAGCTCTCCAAGCGCCTGGTGCAGAATTTCCACGGCCATCACGAAATGTCGCTTGCGACCCTGCACGTCCATCTCGACAATGACAGCTGCATGGAGGTGACCGTGCTCAAGGGAGGAGCGCACGACGTGCAGCACTTGGCCGACCACATCATCGCCGAGCGCGGCGTGCGGCACGGCCGCCTGGTCATGATCCCGGCCGAGCCGGAGGATGCGCGCGGCCGCGAGCGCATGTTCCACCGCCATGCCTGACCGCCATTCCTGACCGCCATGCCTGACCGACCCGTCCGCCTCGGCATCAACATCGATCACGTCGCAACCCTGCGCAACGCGCGCGGGGGGCGGCATCCCGATCCGTTGCGCGCCGCCGAGATCGCGATTGCGGCCGGCGCCGACGGCATCACGGCGCATCTGCGCGAGGATCGCCGGCACATCCGCGACGAGGACGTGGCGCGGCTCATGGCCCGGATCACGAAGCCGCTCAACCTCGAAATGGCGGCAACCGAGGAGATGACCGCGATTGCGCTGCGCACGCGCCCGCATGCCGCCTGCCTCGTGCCGGAGCGCCGCCAAGAGCGCACCACCGAGGGCGGGCTCGACGTCGTCGCCGGCCGCAGCCAGATTGCGCCGGTGGTGAGTACGTTGAAGCACGCCGGCATCCGCGTCTCGCTGTTCATTGCCGCCGATCCGGCACAGATCGAGGCTGCCGCCGACATCGGCGCGCCGGTGATCGAGATCCATGCCGGCGCCTGGTGCGAGGCAGTCGTGGGCGGCGACCAGGCGGCGGTCGCGGTCGAGTTCGCCCGCATTGCGGCCGGCGCGACCGCGGCGGCGCGCCTCGGCCTCGAGGTGCATGCCGGCCACGGCCTCGATTTCGTCACCGCCGAGGCGATCTGCGCGTTGCCCGAGATCGTGGAGCTCAATATCGGCCATTTCCTCATGGGCGAGGCGGTCTTCGCGGGGCTCGCCGCGGTCGTGCAGCAGATGCGCGACGCCATGACGCGCGGGCGCGGGCGGGACGCCGCCGCGCGATGATCCTCGGCATCGGCACCGACCTCGTCGATATCCGCCGCATCGAGCAGACGATCGCGCGGCACGGCGAGCGCTTCATCAATCGGATCTACACCGAGACCGAGCGCGCCCGTGCCGAGCGCAAGGCGAACCGCATCGACACCTATGCGAAGCGCTTTGCCGCCAAGGAGGCCTGCGCCAAGGCGCTCGGCACCGGCTTCCGCCAGGGCGTCTTCTTCCGCGACATGGGGGTGGTCAATCTGCCATCCGGCAAGCCGACCCTGCGGCTCACCGGCGGAGCGCTCCGCCGTCTGCAGGCGATCACACCGGGCGGCTTCGAGGCGCAGATCGACCTCGCGCTCACCGACGAGTACCCGCTGGCGCAGGCCTTCGTGGTCATTTCCGCCCTCCCGCGCAAGCCTGCGGGAGGCTGATCGGCTTGATTGCGCGGCTGCGCACGAGCCGCTACAACGGCCGCGATTCCGCGCCGCCCGCGCGTCTGCGGAAGGGCGGGCCCGACACGCGTAAGTGATTGACCTAAAATATCTTTCGCGCCGAGCGCGCGGCCTGCCGGAAGTCGATCGGCGGTCCGGGCGGGTGGCGAGGCTCGGTCAGCTGGCGACGGGCGGGCAGGGGCCGGAACAGCGGCGGCGAGCGGCGGGGCGGCCGGCGAGCACGAGAGGCCAATGAGCGTGTCGAGCCAGGAAAAGGATCGGGCCAAGGCGCCTGACGACGGCCGGCAGGAGAACGTCCTTGTCGAGACCCTGCGCGTCATCGTCCATGCGGTGATCATTGCGATCGTCATCCGCACCTTCGTGTTCCAGCCGTTCAACATTCCGTCCGAATCGATGGAATCGACGCTGCTGGTCGGCGACTACCTGTTCGTCTCCAAGTTTTCCTACGGCTTCAGCCATTTCTCGCTGCCGTGGTCGCCGCGCCTCTTCTCCGGTCGCATTCTCGCGTCGCAGCCGCAGCGCGGCGACGTGGTCGTCTTCCGCCTGCCGCGCGAGGACGACATCGACTACATCAAGCGCGTGATCGGATTGCCCGGCGACCGCATCCAGATGATCGACGGCGTGCTCAACATCAACGGCGTGCCGGTCAAGCGCGAGCCGCTTCCCGACTACATCGACGAGGATACCGGACGCGCGGTCAAGCGCTGGCGCGAGACGCTGCCGAGCGGCGTGAGCTACACGACGCTCGACCTCTATGAGAATGGGCAGCTCGACTCGACCCCGGTCTACACGGTGCCGCCCGGCCACTACTTCATGATGGGCGACAACCGCGACGACTCGACCGACAGCCGCGTCCCTCCCGAGCAGAATGGCGTCGGCTTCGTGCCGTTCGAGAACCTGATCGGCCGGGCGCAGATCGTCTTCTTCTCGGTCAGCCATCGCGAGCCGGCCTGGCATTTCTGGACCTGGCCCTGGACGCTGCGCTGGGGCCGCCTGTTTACGATCGTGCGATGAGCCGCAAGACGAAGGGACGCAAGGAGCTGGAAGCCCGCATCGGCCACGGCTTCGCCGAGAAGTCGCTGCTCGACAGCGCGCTGACGCACATATCGGCGCTCTCGGGAAAAAGCCGCGCCGCCAGCTATCAGCGGTTGGAATTCCTCGGCGATCACGTGCTCGGCCTCGTCGTCTCCGACATGCTGTTTCGCGCGTTCCCCAAGGCGGACGAGGGCGAGCTGTCGCGCCGGCTCGCCGATCTGGTGCGCCGCGAGACCTGCGCCGACGTCGCGCGCTCGCTCGATCTCGGCGCCGCGATCAAGCTCGGCGCCTCGGAGGCGAATGCGGGCGGCCGCCGGCGCCTCGCGATCCTCGCCGACGTCTGCGAGGCGCTGATCGGCGCGGTGTTCATCGATGGCGGCTATCCGGCGGCCGCCGCCATGATCGAGCGGCTGTGGAGCGAGCGGATGCGCACGCCGGCGCGGCCGCTGCGCGACGCGAAGACGGTGCTGCAGGAATGGGCCCAGGCGCGCGGCCTGCCGACGCCCTCCTATCGCGAGGTCGAGCGCACCGGGCCGCATCACGATCCGGAATTCCGCGTCGCGGTCGCGCTGCCCGATCTCAAGCCTGCCGAAGGCCTCGGCCGCTCCAAGCGCGCCGCCGAGCAGGCGGCCGCCGCCGCGATGCTGGAGCGGGAGGGAGTGGAGGTGGGCGTTGAAATGGCGAATAGCGAATAGCGAATAGCGAATAGCGAATAGAAGGATCGACATGCGCAATTTTCCCTATTCGCTATTCGCCATTCGCTACTCGCGCTGACAGCAGCCCAATGCCCACGTCGCCAACCGACACCCGTTGCGCATTCGTCGCGCTGATCGGCGCGCCGAATGTCGGCAAATCGACGCTCGTCAATGCGCTGGTCGGCAGCAAGGTGACGATCGTCAGCCCGAAGGTGCAGACGACCCGCACCCTGGTGCGCGGCATCGCGATCGAGGGACGATCGCAGCTCGTCTTCGTCGACACGCCCGGTATTTTCGCCCCGCGCCGCCGGCTCGACCGCGCCATGGTGACGACGGCGTGGACGGGCGCGCGCGACGCCGACATCGTGGCGCTGATGATCGACGCCAAGCTCGGCATCGACGAGGGCGCCGACGCGATCCTCACCAGGCTCAAGGACGTCGCGGCGCGCAAGATCCTGATCCTCAACAAGGTCGATCTCGTGGCCAAGCCCGGCCTGCTCGCGCTCGCGCAGGCGGCCAATGGGCGCGCCGATTTCGCCGCGACCTTCATGGTGTCGGCGCGCACCGGCGACGGCGTCGCCGAGGTGAAGGCCTGGCTTGCCGCAAATGCGCCGCAAGGCCCGTGGCACTATCCGGAGGACCAGATATCGGACGCGCCGCTGCGCAGTCTCGCGGCGGAAATCACCCGCGAGCAATTGTTCAACCGGCTGCACCAGGAGCTGCCTTATCGCTCGACGGTCGAGACGGAGGCGTGGAAGGAACTGCGCGGCGGCGCGGTGCGCATCGAGCAGACGATCTACGTGGAGCGCGAGAGCCAGCGCAAGATCGTGCTCGGCAAGGGCGGCGCATCGATCAAGGCGATCGGCGCCGCGGCGCGCGCCGAGATCGCCAAGATCATCGAGCAGCCGGTGCAGCTGTTCTTGTTCGTCAAGGTGCGGGAGGACTGGGGCGACGATCCGGAACGCTATCGCGAGATGGGACTGGAGTTTCCGCGCGAGTGAACCTGTCAAGCACGACGCGTCTTTCCGACGCGTAACGGGAGAAAGCCGCAGGCCATGACCCACATCCGACCGATTCTATGCGGGCTGATCGCGCTCTGCGCCGTTGCGTCCTTCGCCGCCGCCGAGGAGCCGAAATGGCCGCTCCTGCATACCGAGCAGGAATACATCGACCAGGTGAACCGGCCGAGCACGCTCAACGCGAACGACCTGATGGCGGTGTTCGACTTCGTGTTCTCGAGCCTGCCCGATCACGTCAAGGTCTACCCGACCGAGAACTACTACTACTTCACCTTCGTCGACAACGGCGTGCCCTATGACGGCAACATCCGGCTCGACGCCGGCAATCGCGACCAGGGCAAGGCGATCTTCGCGTATTCGGAGGATCTGGAGGAATGGCGCCTCGATACGCCGTCGCAGCACGCCATCCTCGATGAATCGCAGGGCGTCAAGCTCGAGAAGGTGCAGAATCTCGTCTACCGCATGACCTATAAGGGCAAGAGCGTGATTTTCGAGCTCAACGATCTCTCGAACGTCAAGCCGCCGGCCTCGGCGCTCGCACCCGACGAGGAGTTCATCGGCCCGACCTTCGACGAGTCCGGCATCCGCTTCTTCCTCGTGTTCGACAAGAGGCTCAAGATCTTCCACTTCATCCTGGACGAGACCGTCAAGGTGGCCGACCAGCTCGAGCCGAGCCAGCGCACCGACCGCATCCTGATCGGCAAGCGCACGGGCTTTGCGTTCTACCGCGACCAGCTGCGCGACCGGAAGATCATGATCGGCGCGTACGAAGGCGACATGCTGACCAACACCTATTTCGACGGGCCGTTCGATCAGCTGCCCGTCAACTTCATCCAAGGCGACATGCTGCGCGACGCCATCATCGCGGCCGAGCCGGATATGAAAGGACGCATCGACCGGTACGGCGCCTTGAGCGACGACCAGCGCTACGCCGTCGATCCCTATATGCCGTACCGCACGGTCGACGAGCTCTACGCGTTCGACCGTTGCGCGACCGCGCGTCAGCACGATCCCGGCTCGTACTATCTGTGCTTTGCGATCGACTATGACGGCGAGCGCCGGCCGCATTTGCGCGGGCTCGCCGACATCAAGTCGCCGCGCGCGCACCGGCGTGGCAGGCGCAACTGACGCGTGGCATGTGGCGATGTCGGGTAAAGCTCGATTGCGCGTTGCTGCGGTCGGCGCGCTGGCGCTGATCGCGGCCGGCGCCGCGTCTCCAGCCGCGGCCGCCGGCGGCAGTGCTCAAGAAGAGCGGCCGCTTTTCCGCCGATGCCAATTTCGCCTGGGTGCATCTCGATGAGCCGGCGAAGCAGCTGGTGCAGGCGTTCAAGCCGGGCATGGACTTTCCGCGCCGTGCCGCCCTCGACGCCATAGACTACGCGCGCAAGAAGGCGTTCGCTGTCGTGGTCGACATCAGGGCGAAGCAGATCGTCTCGGTCACCGATCTCGCCGGAGCGCAGCCCGGTCCTCGAATCGTCATCACGCTCCAGCTTGCGCCAATGCACGTCTAAAAAGCAAAAGCCCGACCGCATCGCGCGGCCGGGCTCTGTGGAGACCTAGGCGGCCTGGGCGCCGATCACCAGCACCACCGGCTGTAGTAACCGCAGTGCCAGCGGTGGCGGCGCCAACGCCAACGGCTGCGCCAAGGGTTGTGCCAGCCGACTTGCGTGACGACCGTGCTCTTCGTATCGGTGAGCTGCTGCAGCACCGTGTTGTTGACCGGCGCGGCCGACGTAGCCGACGCGCCGACGAATCCGAGCCCGGCGACGACCAATGACGCAATCAAGATCTTGCGCATGCGCTTCTCCTCTCGTTGCCTTTCTTTGCCTTGGTGGGGGGTAGTACCAAGCACTCCGCCTTGACGGAGCGTCACAAGTTAATCTGAACGCGTCTGAACCGCTAGGCTATATTTGGTTCATCTGCCGTTCATCTTGCGTCGCGGCGATAAACTGATCCCGTGACATGGCAAAGACGGCGGGGATGCCGTAGCGTCGTGTGTTTTGGGCAGACATCGGCACCGGCCGGCCATAGAAAGTGCCCTGCAGGCGGAATCGATCGCGCTGACCGTTGCTGCGCTGCGAAGGACGCGCCCAATAAGCAGCCGTGATAGGAGCAAGCCAGGCCGCATCATGGAGTGGACCGATACCGGTATCGTGCTCGGCGCGCGCCGACACGGGGAGGCGAACGCCATCCTCGAGCTGATGACGCGGGCGCACGGCCGCCATCTCGGCCTCGTGCGCGGCGGCGCCGGATCGCGCCTCAGGCCGGTGCTGCAGCCGGGCAATTCGGTGATGGCGACCTGGCGGGCGCGGCTCGACGAGCATCTCGGCTATTTCACGGTCGAGGGCCTCGACCTGCGCGCCGCCGCCTTCCTGCCCGCCGCGCACGCCGTCTACGGCGTGACGCATCTTGCGGCGCTCACCCGCCTGCTGCCCGAGCGCGACCCGCACGAGTCGGTGTTCGAGGCGCTCGACGCGCTGCTCGACCATCTCGGCCATGCCGCGACGGTCGCGGTGGCGGCGGCGCGCTTCGAGCTGCAGCTTCTGGCCGAGCTCGGCTTCGGCCTCGACCTCTCGGCCTGCGCCGCGACCGGCGCGCTCGACGATCTCGTCTTCGTGTCGCCGAAATCCGGCCGCGCGGTTTCGCGGACGGCGGGCGAGCCCTGGCGCGAGCGCCTGCTCGCGCTGCCGGCGTTTCTCGCCGACGACGAGGCGCCACCACCATCGCCCGAGGATCTCGCCGCCGGATTCGCGCTCACCGGCTTCTTTCTCGGCCGGCATCTTTACGAGCCGCGCGGCGAGGCGCTCCCCGAGGCGCGGGCGCACTTCATCGCGGCGGTGACGCGCGCAATGACGCGGGTGGCGTGAAAGCGACAAAGATCTGGTGGTCGAGTTTTCCGTTGGGGCCGATCTGAAGCCGGTACGGGACTGATCCGCTCGCAATGCGGGGGACGCCGGCTTACCAGTACCACTTGTGCCAGCGCTGCCAGCGCTGCCAGCGCGCCCAGTACGGTCGCCCGCGATAGCCGTGATGATAGTAGTGCCAATAGGGTGGCGGGCCGGCGTAGCACGGGTACCAGCCCCAGCCGAGACCGCCGTAACGCCAGCACGCGGCGGGGCCGGCCGGCGCAGCCGGCGGCGGCGCGACCGCGACGATCGGGGCGGTCGGATAAGGCGCCATGTCGGCGGCGCGCGCCAAGGCGACCGGCAGCAGCGTGGCCGCGAGCAGCGAAAGAGGGAGCAGCGAACGCCGCATGGGAAAATCTCCGCGGCGCCATCTTTCAGCGGCGGCGATAAAAAAGCCTTAACGGCGGCGAGCGGCGTGCCGCTCGCCTTACGCTTGCGCCGCGACGCTCACCACCAGTCGTGCCGCCAACCCCAATAGGGCCGGCGCCGGCCCCAGTAACCCCAGCCAGGGCGCCACCAGCAGCGGCGGCCCCAGGTGGTCCAGCGGCACACATAGGCGGCGCTCTGCACGCCGGCTGGCTTCTGTCTCTGCATGGCGCCGACTGGGCGCGGCGCTGCAATCGTCATCGCTTCGCCGGGAGCGGGCATCAGGGCGGCGGCCGATAACATTGCCGCCGCAGCCGTGACGGTGGGGATTTTTCGCATGAGTTCCTCCTTTGTCATCGCCCCCGAGAGTTCCGGATTGGCAAGATTGCCGGAAAGTCTTTCCGCCTCGCGAACTGGCCGCAATCGTCGCGTCGATCGCGAAACATCCGCGTTCGCTCGATTCGGCGGGCGGCAGGCTCGTCCACGCTCAGGCAACGTCTGCCGGCACGGGCACGTTCCGGGCTGTGGCGGTTGTTCGCACGGCGCCGGCGCTGTATCGAGGCGCCCATGGGCAAGCAACTGATTCCCCCCGAGCCGTCCGACGTGCAGCCGGTCGGCCTGCGCGAGGCGCTGGAGGAGCGCTATCTTGCGTATGCGCTCTCGACCATCATGCATCGCGCGCTGCCGGATGCGCGCGACGGGTTGAAGCCGGTGCACCGCCGCATCCTCTACGGCATGCGGCTCCTGCGCCTCGAGCCCGGCACCACGCTGAAGAAATCGGCAAAGATCGTCGGCGACGTGATGGGCAATTTCCATCCGCACGGCGACCAGGCGATCTACGACGCGCTGGTGCGGCTCGCACAGGATTTCAACTCGCGCTATCCGCTGGTCGACGGTCAGGGCAATTTCGGCAACATCGACGGCGATAACGCGGCCGCCATGCGCTACACCGAGGCGCGGCTCACCGAGGTCGCGCGCCTCCTGCTCGACGGCCTCGACGAGGACGCCGTCGATTTCCGCCCGACCTATGACGGCTCCGACCAGGAGCCGGTCGTCTTGCCGGGCGCGTTCCCGAACCTGCTCGCCAACGGCTCGCAAGGCATCGCGGTCGGCATGGCGACCTCGATCCCGCCGCACAACGCGGCCGAGCTGTGCGACGCCGCGCTCTTTCTCATCGACAATCCGAATGCGCGCAGCAAGACGCTGCTCAAATACGTGCCCGGACCGGACTTCCCGACCGGCGGGCTGGTCGTCGATCCGCGCGAGACCATCGCCGAAGCCTATGTCACGGGGCGCGGCTCGTTCCGCGTGCGCGCGCGCTGGACCAAGGAAGACGCCGGTCGCGGCACCTACTCGATCGTCGTGACCGAGATCCCCTGGCTGGTGCAGAAGTCGCGCCTAGTCGAGCGCATCGCCGAGCTGATCAACGAGAAGAAGCTGCCGCTCGTCGCCGACGTGCGCGATGAATCGGCCGAGGACGTCCGCCTCGTCATCGAGCCGCGCGCCCGCACGGTCGATCCCGAGCTGCTGATGGAATCGCTGTTCAAGCTCACCGAGCTGGAAAGCCGCATTCCGCTCAACATGAACGTGCTGCTGAAGGGGCGCATCCCCAAGGTCGTCGGCCTCGCCGAAGCCTTGCGCGAATGGCTCGACCACCGGCGCGAGGTGCTGCTGCGGCGGACGAACTTCCGCATCAGGCAGATCGACGCGCGCCTCGAGGTGCTCGGCGGCTACCTCGTCGCGTATCTGAACCTCGACAAGGTGATCAAGATCATCCGCACCGAGGACGAGCCCAAGCCCGTGCTGATGAAGACCTTCAAGATCAGCGACGTGCAGGCGGACGCCATCCTCAACATGCGGCTGCGCAACCTGCGCCGGCTCGACGAGATGGAGATCAAGGCCGAGGACAAGGCCCTGCGCACCGAGCGCAAGGGGCTGCAGGAGCTGCTCAAGTCCGAGGCGGCGCAGTGGAAGAAGGTCGGCGAGGAGATCAGACGAGTTCGCGACACGTTCGGGCCGAAGACGCCGCTCGGCAAGCGGCGCACCGGCTTTGCCGAGGCGCCCGAGCACGACGAGGCCGCGATCGAGGAGGCGATGGTGGTGCGCGAGCCGATCACCGTCGTGGTGTCGGAGAAGGGCTGGATCCGCGCGCTGCGCGGCCACGTCAGCGATCTCTCCGGCGTCGCCTTCAAGGCGGACGACGGGCTCAAATTCGCATTTCCGGCCGAGACCACGTCGAAGATCACGGTCTTCGCCACTAACGGCCGCTTCTACACCATCGACGGCGCCAAGCTTCCGGGCGGACGCGGGCATGGCGAGCCGGTGCGACTGCTCATCGATCTCGACCAGGACGGCGATCTCGTTGCCGTCTTTCCGTTCGTCGGCGGGCGCAAGTTCCTGCTCGCCAGCAAGACCGGCCGCGGCTTCGTGGTCGCCGAGGACGAGTGCGTCGCCAACACGCGCAAGGGCAAGCAGGTGCTCAACGTGAAGGCGCCGGACGCGGCACGCGCGCTCGCGGTGGTCGAGGGCGAGCTGGTCGCCGCGATCGGCGAGAACCGCAAGATGGTGATCTTCCCGCTCGAGCAGCTGCCCGAGATGGCGCGCGGCGCCGGCGTGCGGCTGCAGCGCTACAAGGACGGCGGTCTCTCCGACATCAAGACCTTCAAGGGCGGCGATGGCTTGACCTGGACCGATACGGCCGGGCGCGCATTCTCGCTCGCGCTGAAAGAGCTGGCCGATTGGCGCGGCAACCGCGCCGATGCGGGGCGCATCGCGCCCAAGGGGTTCCCGCGCACGAACAAGTTCGGCGGCGTGACGTAGGGTGGGCGACATCGCCCTGCACGGTCTTCCGATTGAACGAGCCTGACCGGCGATGTCGCCCACGCGGGAGGCGTCGCGTCCGCGATGCGTGGGCAAGATCGCCGGCGACATTGGCGCAAGCGGATGCGCATTTCCGCGATTTCGCCCACCCTACGCGGCCAGCTTGAATTGGCTCGCCACGATCCTGATCTACGCTCCAGGGCGCCCGCGGATAGCGGATTTTCCGCAACGGCCGTATGGTTCGGCCGCCGGGGTCCTTCCGGCGGCCTGCCGACTGGGGATCCATGCGCCACCTGGATGACATCGACCGCAAGCTTCTCGCCCTTCTGCAAGACGACGACCGACTGGCCCTCGCCGAGCTGAGCAGGCGCACCGGCGTCGCCGTATCGACGATCAACGATCGCATCAAGCGCCTGGTTGCCGACGGGGTCATCTCGGGTTTTCACGCGCGGCTCGATCCGGAAAAGCTCGGCCTCGAGCTGCTCGCCTTCATGCTCGTCGCCTGGAGCAATCCGAAGGTCGAGCGCGTTTTTCTCAAGAAGATTCGCGCCACCAGGCAGGTGCTGGAGTGTCACCACGTCACCGGCGCCTGGAACTATCTGCTCAAGGTGCGGCTGAAGAACACGAAGGAGCTCGAATCCTTCCTGTCCGGCACCATCAAGGCGGTGCAGGGCGTCGAGCGCACCGAAACGCTGATCACGCTGTCGAGCGCGAAGGAGACGTGGGCGCTCGATGCGGGGGAGTGATCGACGCTTTGGAAACGCAACATTGCGCAGCATTGCATTGTCGGTCGCGCGATCTGCGGGCCGGCGGCGCGCCGGCCCCGCCGAATCGCGTCTAGGTGTAAATCCGAAAGAGGGGGGCTATTGGCGTAAATTTTTCGGAATTTATTGAACCAAGTCGTTTATATTACGACAAACTGTCCAGCGAAGGCTGACGACAGGAGAATTCGATGATGACGCCTGCGTGCAACAATCGCGGCTTGGCAGTGCTCGCCGCGATCCTGATCACGACCGCCGCCACGACGGTGGCTCAGGCCCGTATCGGCGGGCTCGGCATGGGCATGCCGATGCAGCACGGCATGACGACGACGATGGCGCCGGGCTGGCCCCGCGGCTATGGGGCGCCCAAATATCCGCCTCCTTACCCGCCACCGTGCTCTTATGGCCGTTGCGCGCGCTCGTCGAGCTCGAGCGATCAAGGCGGCGGAACCGGCGGCTTCAACCCGGGTGGTGGCTCTGGCAGCAAGCCGATCAAGAAGCCCAATCTTCAGTAGGCTTTGCTGCTCGTCCCGGTTCAGGCGCTCCGTCGTGCGGCTGAGCGCCGAATGACCGGCAAGGTCGCACCAGCCTACACGCGCCCCGGATTTGGCTTTGCTCCATCCGGGCTACGATTCCGCCCGCACCCACCCCTCGGCCATCAGCCGCTCCTGCGGCAGGAAGCGGCCCTTGTAGTCCATCTTGCGCGAGCCGCGCACCCAGTAGCCGAGATAGACATAGGCGAGGCCCATGCGGCGCGCGCGCGCGATGTGGTCGAGGATCATCAGCGTGCCGAGCGAGCGGTCGCCCGCCTCGGGCTCGTAGAACGAATAGACCATCGACAGGCCGTCGCCGAGCACGTCGGTCAACGCGACCGCGAGCAGGTCGTTGCCGTCGACGCTGCGCCGCCGGTATTCGATCATCTTGGTGGTGACGTGGCTGTCCTCGACCATCATGGCGTAGTCGAGCACGGTCATGTCGGCCATGCCGCCGTCGTGGTGGCGCGAGTCGAGATAGGCGCGGAACACCGAATACTGCTCGGAGGTCGGCACCGCGGCGCGCATCTCGCCGACCATGTCGGAATTGCGGTCGAGCACGCGTCGCATGCTGCGCGTCGGGCGGAAATCAGCGGCCACGACGCGCACCGAGACGCAGGCGCGGCAGGCCTCGCAGGCCGGCCGGTAGGCGATCGACTGGCTGCGGCGGAAGCCGCCGTGGGTGAGCAGATCGTTGAGCTCGGGCGCGCGCTCGCCGACCAGATGGGTAAAGACCTTGCGCTCCTCCTTGCCGGCGAGATACGGGCAGGGCGAAGGCGCGGTCAGGTAGAACTGCGGCGTATCGCGCGAATGCTGGGTCACGGCGGGTCCGTGGATCGAGTCCGTCGCCTAGGATTGCGCGCCGGCGCCGCTTAGTCAAAGGTGTTCGCGTAAGTGCCGGGCCGCGCGCCTTGCGCATGGGACCATCCCCCGGGCAGCGAGATCGATTTGACCCGAATCAGCCGGGCGAAGGCGCGGAGGAGGCGCCGGTACGCAACGGGATGCGCAAGACCTAGCGACGCGGGCCGCGGGCCGCGCTGAGATTTACGATGCCTTGCTCCGGCTGCGGGTGCTTCCGTCCAGCATCCAGGAGAACATGTCCCGGGTCCTGCGCTGCGTCTCGGGCAGCGGCGTGTTGACGATCGGATAGCGGTCCTTCCAGTGGTAGGGCCGGCAGGCGTCGATCACGGCGCGGCTGTTGGTGAAGTCGCCTTTCGCCTTCCTGTCCGGCGGGATCGACGGGTCGAGCGGCGTCGACCAGGCCTCGCGGATGATGTCGATCGAGGTCGCCGGATCGGAGCGCGTGGTAACCGCCCACATCAATTCCTCGAGATTGGACACGTCGACGTCGTCGTCGACGATGACGACGTATTTTCCCGCATAGGCGGCCGCGTGGCACATGGCGGCGAGGTGCCCGGCCTGGCGGGCGTGGCCCGGATAGCGCTGCCTGATCGACACGGCGGTCAGCTGGCGCGATCCGCCGGCCTCGTGGCACCACGTCGCGGCTACGTCGGGAAGCCCGACCTTCTGCAGCTCCTGCTTGAGGATCGCCGAGCGCATGACGGCGCGATAACGCGCCTGCTCCTCGGGCGGGCGCTGCGGCGGACAGCCGAGCAGGATCGGGTCGTTGCGGTGGTAGATCGCCTTGACGTCGAGCACCGGCTCGGCGCGCATCTTCGAACCGTAATACCCGGTCCATTCGCCGAACGGTCCTTCGGGCAGCGTGTTGCCGGGCTCGACGAATCCCTCGATGACGATCTCCGCGTTGGCCGGATAGGGCAGGCCGGTATGCTTGCCGCGCACCACCTTCTGCGGCCGGCCGCGATAGGCGGCGGCCACCTCGAACTCGCAAGTTCCGTACGGCAATTCGGTGCACGCCATCAGGAAATTGAGCGGATCGCCGCCGATCACGATGGCGACCGGCATCCGCTCGCCGCGCGCCGCGTACTTGTCGCGCATCATGCGGCCGTGCTTGCCGGGCGAGATGTAGAAGCCGAGGCGCCTGGCGTCGTGAATCATCACCCGGTAGGTGCCGACGTTCACCCAGCCCTCGTCGGGATCGCGCGTCACGTTGAAGCTGCCGGTGCCGATGTAGCGGCGGCCTTCGTCGCGATCGTGCCACACCGGCGTCGGAAAGCGCGTGACGTCGACGGCGTCGCCTTCGATCACGTTCTCCATCACGGGACCGGTCTCGACGACCTCATAGCGCAACGGCCGATCGGAGATCTGCTGAAAATCCGCGAGGAACGAATCCGACAGCTCGATCTTGCTGAGATCGGCCGGAAATCCGAGGGTCATGTTCTGCCGGCGGCCGCCGAAGAAATTGGTGAGCACGCGAAAACCCTTCGGATACCCCGGGATGTCGTCGAACAGGGCGGCGGGCGCCTTGGCGTCGTGCTGGAGCAGCTCCGCCGCCATGCCGATGTCCGTTTCCCACGAATAGCCGCCGGCGCGCACCAATTCGCCGAGCTTCTCGGCTTCGACAATCCACTGGCGCAGGTCGTCGTAGTTCACGCGGGCGCGGCGATTGTCGGAAATGACGGACATGGCGACCCTCTCTCCACGGCAGGCGGCCTGAGCCATTGCGTGCCCGATGTCCGCGCGCAGGCAGGAAGAAGGCCGGGGTCGCGGCATCTCGTGTTGCACGAAGCTACCAACCGGCCCGCGCGCGCCGGTTGACTTCGGTCAAGCGCGAAGTCCGCGCGCACGGCCGCGGGAAAGCGTGCGCGCGCTTGACTTCGATCAAGCTTCGCCTGTTTTCCGCACAATAGCCTTCTCGACGGAATCGTGGACCCGAAGGTGCGCGATTGGCCTTTGGTTTCCGATCGCCCCGCCGGATCCCCGAGCGTCGGCGGCACGACGACAACGATCACCGAGGAAACGCGTCATGACGGGGACCCTGCGAGAAGCCGCACGCGAAGCAACCGTCGGCAGTGCGGGCGGATCGGCCGCCGCAGCGAGGTCCAATCTCGGCCCGGAAGTCACCTACCGCGATCTGCGCGAGTGGATCGCCGAGGCGCGCAAGCTCGGCGAAATCCGCGAGGTCAAGGGTCTCACCTGGCAGCATGACATCGGCATGGTCGCCGAAATGGCGCTGCACGACGACACCGCGGCCTGCTTCGTGTTCGAGGACGTGCCGGGCACCATCAAGGGGAGCCGCGTGCTGGTCAATTTCTTCGGCGGCCGGCGCAAGAACATGACGCTCGGCTTTCCTTCCGACATGTCGAAGCTCGACCTCAGCGATGGCTTCCGCCGCCACTTCATGGCCGACCTCAAGCGCGTTCCGCCGACATACGTCAACGACGGCCCGGTATTCGAGAACGTGATGAGGGGCGACGACATCGATGTGACGATGTTCCCGACGCCGCAGTGGCACGAGCCGGACGGCGGCCGCTACATCGGCACCGGCAGCTTCAACGTCACGCGCGATCCCGACGAAGGCTGGGTCAATTGCGGCACCTACCGGGTGATGATCCACGACAGGAAGTCGCTCGGCTTCTACATCTCGCCCGGCAAGCACGGCCGCATCATGCGCGACAAGTACATGTCGCGGAAGGAACCGATGCCGGTCGCCATCGTGGCGGGCGGCGATCCGATGACCTTCCTGATGGCGTGCAGCGAAGTGCCGCACGGCGTGAGCGAGTACGAACTGGTCGGCGGCATCCGCGGCGCGCCCGTCGAGGTCATCAAGGGGCCGGAGACCGGGCTGCCGATCCCGGCCAATGCCGAGATCGTCATCGAAGGCTTCGTGCGGCCGGGCAACCAGCGGGTCGAGGGCCCGTTCGGCGAATGGACCGGCTATTACGCGAGCGACGTGCGGCCGGAGCCGGTGCTCGACATCGAGGCGATCTACTATCGCAACGATCCGATCATTCTCGGCTGCCCGCCGCAACGCCCGCCCGACGAGCTCGCGCGCTATCGCGCGGTCGTGCGGTCGGGATTGCTGCGCGAGAACATGACCAAGGCCGGCGTGCCGGGCATCGCGGCGGTGTGGGCGCACGAGGTCGGCAGCGCGCGCCTGCTGCTCGCCGTCGCGATCACCCAGCGCTATCCCGGACACGCGCGTCAGGCCGGCCACATCGCCAGCCAGTGTCACGTCGGCGCCTATGCGGGGCGTTACGTGATCGTCACCGACGACGACATCGACGTCTCCAACCTCGATGAGCTCGTCTGGGCAATGATCACCCGCTCGGATCCAGCGACATCGATCGACATCATCCACAATGCCTGGTCCACCCCGCTCGATCCGCGCATCGAGCCGGAGCGCAAGGCGGCGGGCGACAACACCAGCAGTCGGGCCATCATCGACGCCTGCCGGCCGTGGCACTGGCGCGACCGGTTTCCGGCCGTGAACGCCCCCTCGCGCGAAGAGCGTGATCTCGCCCGGAAGAAATTCGGGTATCTGTTCGATGGGGCAGGCGCTGGACATCACGCGTGACGCCGCGCATCCGCGGATGACGGCGCCGCGGCGCGCCGACGCCGATGTACTGCGGCGCTGGATCGAGGGCGCGGCCGGCCGGCACCCGGACAAGCCCTGCATCGTATCGGTCGACGACGGGCGCGCGATCACGTTTGGCGAGCTGCGGCAGCTCACCCGGCGGGTCGCCACCTTCTTGCGCGGGCGGGGCGTGCGTGCGAACGACCGCATCGCGCTCCTCTCCGCCAATTCGATCGAGCATCTCGCCTGCTATTTCGGCGTCATGGCCTATGGGGCGACGATCTGCACCATCCATATCGAGATGAACCGCCGCCATCTCGACAACATCCTGGCGCGCCTGCGGCCGGCGCTCGTGCTGCACCAGGAGGGCCTCGGGCTCGACGATGTTCTGGCGCAGGTCGCCGCGCCGCGTCTGCCGCTCGGCGTCTGGGGCGGGCGCGCCGGCAGCACCTTCTATTCGGCGGTCGCCGACTGCGAGCCGCGTGACGCCTATCTGGCGGACGCCGCGCCCACGGACGACGCCGTCATCTTCTTCACCTCGGGCACGAGCGCGTCGCCCAAGGGCGTGGCGCTGACCTTTCGCGAGCATCTGGCGAACATCGAGCCGACCGCCGACGGCTTCGGCGTCACCGGCGACGACCGCATTTACGATTTCCGCTCCTTCAACTGGGCGTCGGCTCAGCTGTTCGGCGCGCTGGTGCCGCTTTCCCAGGGCGCCACGCTGTTGATGGCGCGAAAATTCTCGGCGAGCCGGTTCTTCCACCACATCGCCGAGCACAATGCCACCGTCGCGGCCGGCAACCCGACCGTGATCAACATGCTGCTCAATTCGGCCGACGCGCTCGACCGCGTACGCATGCCGGCGCTGCGCTTCATCACGTCGAGCTCGGCGCCGCTGCTGGTCGAAGAATGGCGGCGCTTCGAGAAACGCTTCGAAATTCCGATCGCGCAGGGCTACGGCAGCAGCGAGACTGGCTGGATCGCAGCCAATCCGGGCCCGGCGCGCCGGGTCGGGACGGTCGGCAAGCCGTTGCCCTACCACGACCTCGCGATCGTCGACGCCGACGGCGGGCGGCTGCCGGCCGGCGCGACCGGGCTGATCGAGATCGGCGGCTTTCCCGACAACGACTACCGCCATCTCGCCGAGGACGGCACCATCGGCGTCACGAGCCGCGGCCGCATCCGCACCGGCGACATCGGCTTCCTCGACGCGGACGGCTATCTGCACGTCACGGGGCGCGAAAAGGAGCTGATCATCCGCGGCGGGGTCAACATCTCGCCGCTCGAGATCGACGGCATATTGATGCAGCAAGCCGACATCGCCGAAGCCGCGACCATCGGCGTGCCCGACCGCATCTGGGGCGAAGAGGTAGTGAGCTACGTGGTGCTGCGGCCGCACGCGCAGAGCGCGGCCGACGACATCCTGCGCGCCTGCCGCACGCAGCTGCCCGAGTTCAAGGCGCCCAAGCGCATCATCGCGTGCGGTGAGCTGCCCAAGACGGAACGCGGCAAGCTCGACCGCAAGGCGCTGGTCGAGCGATGGAAGGAGACGCGCGGCGCGTGAGCGGGCGGACGGCGGCGTGCGAACCCGTCTTCCGGTCGGAGCACCGCGCGCGCCGCTTGACCAAGGTCAAGTACCGCGCCGGCCCGAGCCCATAGGCTCTTTTCATGACGGCGCGCGCCCGCGAGGTTCCGGCAAGTTCGCCCATGATGGGCCCGCTGCAAGGCGTTCCCGGCTGGCTGCTCGCGGCGCTTCCGCTCGCGGTCTTGCGGCCGATCCTCGGCCACATCGCGACGCATGTGGCGCGTACCCGGCCGCAGCTGTTCTCCCGGCTCGGCGCCCACGCCGACAAGCTCTACATGATCGATCCCATCGACCTGCCCTTCGTTCTGTTGTTGCGGCCGAACTCGGCGCGGCCGAGCCTGAGCGCGGCCCGCAGGTCGACCCGGCCGCAGCACGATGCCGCCATCGGCGGCACGTTCTTGAACCTTCTCGCCATGATGGACGGATCGCTCGACGGGGATGCTCTGTTCTTCTCCCGTGACTTGCGGGTGAGCGGCGACACCGAGGCCGTCGTCGCCTTGCGCAATGCGCTCGACGACTTCGAAGGCAGCGCGCTCGACGCCGCCGTCTCGTCGTTCGGGCCGCTGGCCCCGCCGCTGCAGCTTGCGGTTTCGGCGTTGCGCAACATGCGCACGAGACAACGTTCATGACCGGCGCCGGAGCGCACGACGGCGCGCCGCAGCCCGAATACGTGCGGCCCGAATTGGTCTGTCCGGCGGGCACGCCGGCGGCGTTGCGCACCGCGGTCGATGCCGGCGCCGACACGGTGTATTGCGGCCTGCGGAATGCCACCAACGCGCGGAATTTCCCGGGCCTGAATTTCTCGCCCGCCGAGCTCGAGGCGGCGATCGCCTACGCGCATGCGCGGCACGCCAAGGTGCTGCTCGCGGTCAATACCTTTCCGCCCGCCGGGCAATTCGCGCTGTGGCGCGAGGCGATCGAACTGGGCGCGCGGCTGGGCGCGGACGCGCTGATCGTCGCCGATCTCGGCGTCGCCGAGTTCGCGGCGCGAAACTATCCGAATCTGCGGCTGCATCTGTCGGTGCAGGCGGGCGCCTCGTCGCCGGGGGCGATCCGGTTCTATTGCAAGGAGTTCGGCGTCAGGCGTGTGGTGCTGCCGCGCATCCTGACGGTTGCCGAGATCGCCGACATACATCGGCAGATTCCTTGCGAGATCGAGGCGTTCGTGTTCGGCAATATCGGCATGATGGCGGAAGGCCGCTGCAGCCTGACGAATTACGTCACCGGCCTGTCGACCAACATGGACGGCGTCTGCTCGCCGGCGGCGGACGTGCACTACGAGGAGGATGCCGGGCGCAATCTGACCACGCGGCTCGGACCGTTCGTCATCGACCGCTTCGCCGGCGGCGAAAGCGCCGGCTATCCCACGATCTGCAAGGGCCGCTATCTGTGCGCGGCGCGCGAGGCGCCCTACTACGCGTTCGAAGAACCGGTCACGCTCAATCTGGCCGGGCTGCTGCCCGAGCTGATGCGCGCCGGCGTCACCGCGCTGAAGATCGAGGGCCGCCAGCGCAGCCGCGCCTACGTCAAGGCGGTGGTGTCGGCGTTCCGCAAGGCCGTCGACGACGTCAGGGCGGGCCGGAATGCCGATCTTGCGAGCCTGCTGGCGTTGACCGAGGGACAGCGTGAAACCGAGGGCGCCTACCGCAGCAAGACATGGAGATAGGTCGATTGGAGACGGCGTTGCACAATTCCGCCCCGGAGATCACGCTGGGCCCGCTGCTGTTCAACTGGCAACCGGATCGATGGCGCGACTTCTATTTCCGCATCGCCGACGAGGCCCCGGTGGCGACGGTCTATCTGGGCGAGGTGATCTGCTCGAAACGGGCGCCGCTCCTTGCCGAGCACCACGACGCGGTCGCGCAGCGGCTGCGCAGCGCCGGCAAGACTGTGGTGTTTTCCACGCTCGCCGAGGTGACGCAGGCGGTCGACCGCAGGCTGGTCGAGAGCGTCGCCGCCGCGCCCGGATGCCTTGTCGAGGCGAACGACGCCTCGGCGCTGCCGCATCTGCAGGGGCGGCCGCATCACATCGGCCCATTCATGAACGTCTACAACGAGCGCAGCGTCGCCTTTCTTGCCCGCGCCGGCGCGGTGAATTTCTGCCTGCCGGTCGAGATGTCGGCCGCGACCGTCGACGCGCTCTGCCGCGAGACGCGCGGCCTCGACGTGACCTTCGAGGTGCTGGCGTTCGGGCGCATGCCGCTCGCGCTCTCGGCGCGCTGCTACCATGCGCGCGCCCATGGCCGCACCAAGGACAGTTGTCTGTTCGTCTGCGACAACGACGGCGACGGTCTCGAACTCAGAACGCTCGACGCGCAGCCGTTCCTGACCGTCAACGGCATCCAGACGCTGTCGCACGATTTCATCAATCTGGTCGGCCGCCTCGGCGCATTGCGCGCCATGGGGGTGTCGCGCTTTCGCTTGTCGCCGCACGGCTGCGACATGGTGCGGGTGGCGACGGTGTTTCGCGCCGTGCTCGACGGCGCGCTGCCGGCTGAGGAGGCCGCGGCGGCGCTGAACGGCCTTGATCTTCCCGGCCCGTTCTCGTTCGGCTTCTACGACGGTGCAGCCGCACTGCGGCGGGAGCGGGCGCAGCAAGGGCGACCGCAAGAAGGTGGTCGAGCCGTGGATGGAGCGGCTGCTGATCGCTAGACCGGTTTCCGATCAAGTGTGATCGGAAGCCGGTCTAGATCTCTCGTGGCTCTGAATGGCGGCTCTGATCTCGTGCTGGAGCGACATTACTCGAGATCCTTGGTGTCGCACCTCGACCGCGGACCGCCCACGGCAGCCGGGACCGCGCCGGTGCCGCCCCGCCCCCGGCAGCGGAGCTGCCGGGCGCGCCGGGTCAGCGCCCCGTGCGTGCCAGCGAATGCACCCAGCCGACCATGCGCGACTTGGCGTTGTCGATGTCCTTCTTGGAGAAGAAATCCTCCGGCTTGACGCGATCGACCGGATAGACCGGACGCAGGAAGTCGCTCTCGTAGCCGTAGGGCACGGTCGCATCGATGCCCATGCCGCCCTCGAACTGGGTGTTCGACGCGGTCCATTGCTTGTCGCCCGCCGTCATGCGTTCCGCCGGCATGAAGGTCTGGCCGCGGCCGCCGGGGATCGGGTTCAGGATGTCGGTGCGCGGGTTGACGCGCGTGGTCAGGCACCACATCACGTCATCCATCGAATAAGGGTCGGTATCCTCGCTGACCGCGATCGCGAGCCGCATGCCCTGCGAGCAGGACAGGATCGCCGACAGGAAGTTGCGCTGCCATCCTTCGTCGATCTGATGGCGCTTCTTCACCTGGATGATGCAGCCGCCCCAGTCGGTCATCGAGTAAGGAATGACCACGTCCTGGATGATGCCGGGCTGCAGCCGGTTGCACAGCTCGTAGATCGCGGCCTCGCGCACCGTCGTGTCGATGTTGTGATCGTCGAGCGTGTGCACGCCAAGCGCGAAGATGATCGGCTTTGTCTCCGGCTTGCGCATCGTGATGCCGGTGACGTGGAAGGTGGGCGCCTTGTAGGCCTTGCCCATGTATCCTGCCCATTCGGGATGGAAGTGGAAGCGGCCCTGGATGCCGGCCTCCTCCGACTCCTTGGTCTCGAACCGGCGGTCGCGCGGTTTGACATATCCTTCGAGAACGAGCTCGCAGTCGGCAAGGGCCATCGCGTCGACGGTGCGCGCCTTCACGAGCCGGATCGGCGAGCCCTGCACCGCGCCGGCGATGCCGATCTCGTCGCACCCCATCGGCAGGACCGCGTAGTCGAAGCCCGCGCCGGCGAGCAGCGTGCAGGCCGGCGGCACGCCGAAGCACATCGTGATCGGTACGGGCTCATCGGTCTTGTAGTATTTGTTGACCACCTGCCACATGTGCGAGCCGGGCGAGATCTGGAACGTGCCGACGTTCCCCCAGCGGAAATTCATGCGGTTGTAGCCGAGATCGGAGCCGCCATCGAACTGCGGACCGGTCACGCAGCGGATCCCGGAGCCGACCGTGAGCTCCGGCTCGTAGGTCGTATGGCGGATCGGAACCACCCACTTGTTCACGTCGTCCGGCTTCTCGATCACGTGCTCCTGGCACGCTGCCTGGCTCTGGGCGATCGCCACCGGCGCGAGCGGATGGGACAGCGCATAGGCGAGCTTGCGGGTGCGCTCCACATCGTCCTTCCACCCGAACATCTTGTTGATGACGTTCATGTCGCCGAACAGGTTGGTCACCACCCGGTGGTTCGGCTTGCCTTTCACGTTGTTGAACAGGACCGGACATCCGCCATCCATGTGCTTCTGCAGGCCGGTCACCTCGAGGTCGGGGTCGACCGGCTTGTCGGTCTCGATGAGGTCGCCTTGCTGCCGCAGCCGATCGAGCGTCGATCGAAGATCGAGCGCCTTGTCGGTCGCGACGGCTGTTTTTTCCTTGCGCAATGCCCTTTGCATGGCGTTCCTTGCTCCGTTTGCCGGGGCGCTCCCTGCTGATCTTGGTGCTGCGGCCGGTGCGGGCGCATCGACGCGGCAGGCAAAGCCCATGGTCAGGTAAACACCCCGCGGCGGAGAGGATTCTTGACCATGGTCAAGCCGCGGCGGGTTTGCCGGGGGTAGGCGTGGGACGTCGCCGGAGGGGGATTGCGCATGCGCGGCGCTTCGGGTCGGATCGCCGCGGGCGCGGCTCCTGCGGTCTTCGTGCTGCTGTGGAGTTCGGGCTTCGTCGGCGCCAAGTTCGGGTTGCCCTACGCGGAGCCGATGACGCTGCTCGCGATCCGCATGGCGGCGGTGGTGAGCCTGCTCGGGATCGTCGTGCTGACGACTCGCCCGGCGTGGCCGTCGCTTTCCGGCGCCCTGCACAGCATCGTGACCGGGCTGTTGATGCATGGCTGCTACCTTGGCGGGGTCTTCGTCGCGATCGACCGTCGCCTGCCGGCGGGCCTCGCGGCGCTCGTCGTCAGCCTGCAGCCGATTCTCACCGCCACCATGGCGAACCGTCTGCTCGGCGAGCGCGTGATCGCGCGCCAATGGATCGGGCTCGTGCTCGGCGTTGCCGGCGTCTATCTCGTCGTGATGGCGAGGACCGCCGGGGAGACGTCCATCGCGGCCTGGGCGGCGATCGCCGTTGCGCTCGCCGGGATCACGATCGGCACGCTGTATCAAAAGCGCTTCGGCGGCGGAATCGACTGGCGGACGGGATTCTTGTTCCAATACGGTGGTGCCGGCCTCTTGTTCGGCCTTGGCGCTTTGCTGTTCGAGCAGCGCGCCGTTCATTGGTCGCCCGAGCTGCTGCTCGTGCTCGGTTGGCTGGTGTTCGTGCTCTCGTTCGGCGCGGTGTGGCTGCTTTACTTCCTGATCAGAAGCGCGGCCGCTTCGCGCGTCGTGAGCCTGTTCTATCTCACCCCGCCCGTCACCGCCGTCATGGCCTGGGCGCTGTTCGACGAAAGCCTGCAGCCCGTTGCGATCGCCGGGATGGCCGTCTGCGTGGCCGGGGTGTTCTTGGTGAATTGGCGGCCCGGCCGCGCAGGGTTGGCGGCTCAGCCCGCGCCGCTGCGCCCGAGATCGAGCACCTCCTTGTGAGCGAAGCCGCGGCTGTTGTCGATCAGCACGACGCGCTCGATGTCGAGCCGATAGATGGCGGCGCGCTGGTAGTTGTCGCGTAACGCGGTGTCGGCGGTCTGCCGAAGGAATGGAAACCGCGCTTCGAGGACGCGTTGCGCGACGGCGCGCGCCGTCGGGTCGCTCACGCGCTGTGCGCGGCCGCTGAGCTGCACGCCGCGAATGGCGGCGACGTCGGCGGCGTCGTGTGCGATCGTCGCGGCCGCCCGCGCATCGGCGGCAAGCTCGAGCGAATGCCTGCTGGCCGGATCGGATACCCAGACCAGCGCCATGGCGTCGCGGGCGTAGAACAGGTTGGCGGCGTGCGGTCCTTGCGCGCCGATCGTCGCAAGCGACATGACCTCGTGCGCGTCGAGAAACGCCGCGATGCGGTCGGCCAATTCGTCAGCCATGTCCTGTTTGCCTCGCTGCGCAGGCAGCGCCAGTTCAATAGATCCCGATCAGCGGCCAATAGTACGGGACCAGCACCAGCAGGATGAGAAACTCCACCACCGTCAGCCAGGCGCCGATGCGCACCAGGTCGCGTGCGTCGAAGTAGCCATACGAATAGCCGAGCACGAGCACGCCGGATTGATAGGCAAAAAGCTTGCCGCCGGCCGAAAACGTCCATAGCAGCCCCAGCATGAGCGGGTTCATGCCGTGCGAGGTGGCGAAGGCCATCACCAGCGGCATCGAGGTTCCGAGCATCGAAATCTCGCTGGCGAGGAAGAAGTGGTAGACGAAGCCCGCCCAGTACATAATCGCCGTGGTGCTGAACACGCCGCCGAGAAACGGCTCCATCCTGGTGAAGACGGCCGTGGTCAATACGTCGAGACCTTTGCTCGCCTCGAGCACGTTGCCCATGCTGATCGCCGCGGCGACGAAGAATACCGGAAGGTAGTTCACGGTCCGCAGGTCGCTTTCATCCAGGATGCCGACCGGGGGCAGCAGCGCGAACAGCGCGGCGCCGAGCGCGACCATGGCAGGCGGAAGATGATGCGCGAAATCCGTCATCCACAGCAGGATGGCGGCGCCGATGAGAAGCGCGGCCTTCTTCTCCAGCGTCGACCACGGCCCCATCTGGGCGAGTTCCCGGCGGAAGAATTCGGTGCCGCCGGCAAGCGAGGCCTGCTCGGGCGGATAGAGCCACAGCGTGAGGCGCCAAGCGGCCACGACGGTGAGCACGCTGCACGGCAGGAATGCCAGCAGCCATTGGCCCCACAGCACGTCGACGTGCCCGAACCTGGTCATGGCGCCGGCCGCCGTGATCGAGCCGGCACCCGCAAGGATCATCTTGTCGAACAGGTTCCCCGTATAGGTCATGATCAGGAACATGCCCCGCGCGACGTTGCTGCCCTTCTCGGCGCGGAACGCCTCGATCAACGCGAGCGCGATGGTCGCGAGGATCACGACGCGGGCGAGGCCGGACGGCACGATGAAGGTGAGCAGGAAATCCGTGATGATGAGCCCGAGCAGGATGCGCGAATAGGTCGCGCCGACGCGCAGCATGATCGAATAGGCGAGCCGGCGCGCGAGGCCCGACTTCCCGGCGACGCGCCCGAACAGGAGAGCCGCAAACAGGAACCAGGGCGTGTCGTTGGCAAACCCGCTGAAAGCCTGGGTGAAGGAGGCGACATGCAGCGCCCAGAACAGAAAGCATCCGACGAAGCCCGTGATCGCAAACTCCATGGTCTGCGTCATCCACGCGAGCACCATGAAGCAGATGATCGCCAGCGCGTGCTGCGTTTGCGGTGCGAGGCCGAGCGGCGCGAACCAGAGCGCCAGCGGAACCAGCACGCAGATGGCGAAGCTCAGCGAGGCCAGTGGGCGATGCACAGCGCGCACCGACGAGTTGCGCAGCGTGCCGGGATCCTGTGAGCTCCTCGTGCGGCGCGTCTCGCTGTTCATGTGGAAATTGCAGGTACGTCGCGGCCTGGGCGCCTTGAGCTAGGTCAAATGCGCAAGGCGCTCGCGCGGCCGCTGACCTCCGTTGGCGAGGCCGGCTCGCTCAGGCCGAGCCGAGCGCGTGCAGGGACGCGGCGCGCCGCGCATTGTTGATCACCACCGTGCCGACCACGAAGTCGTGCAAGAGCCGCTGGCGCGCGTTGAGCAGGCCGATGATCAGCACCAGCGGGGTCAGCGCCGTCATCGTAACGTAGAACACGATCGCATGCGCGGCGCCGAGCACGAAATAGCACGGCGCGCCGTACCAGGTGCGCATCTCGATCTCCATGACGCGCATGCCGATCGTGGCGGAAGCCGGGCCGCCCAGGGTCGAGCCGTAGTAGACCAGCGCCCAGATCACCGTGCCGGGGTAGACGAGCGACAAAAGCCACCAGCCCAGGCCGAGGGTGACGAAGCCGAACACGATGATGATCACGGTCGCGAGCGCGGCCGCCGCGAAGATGATGGCGGCATCGATCGCGAAGGCGAGCAGGCGGCGCGGCAGCACGCCGTCGAAGCGCTCCCAGTTCAGCGCCGGATCGTAGGCATGCGGCTTGATCTCGACCGTGACACCCATGCGGTCCGGAGCGAGGCGTTCAGCGCATCCGCTCGACTTGCAGCTCGAACGCCCGCATCGCGGGCGTCGGCTCGTCGGTCGTGTCGATGTCGGGCCGCGGGCGCGGCAGCGGGATCGCGAGGCGGGCCGCGATCAGGCGGCTCGGCCGGCTGCGCGGCAGCGGCACGTTCGCGGGCCGATCCGCATTGGCGGCGGTGTCGGCATTGGTATCGGCCGGCGCGACCGAGGCGAGCCGCACCGTGTCGGTGCTGGCCGCCGGGGCGGGCGGTGCCGGCATCGCGGGCTCGGCCGGCGGGGCAGGCGCGGCGGTCTGCGCGGCCTGGTCCTGCGGCCAGGCAGGCGTGTCCTTCGGCCAGGGGGCGGCGGCATTGTCGGCCGGTGCCGGCGGTGCAGCCGCGGCCGCAGCCGGCGCCAGCGCGTGGTCGTCGCCGCTCGATGCGAGCGCGGTCGTGATCGGGGCGGGTGCCGAGGCCGCATCGTCGGCTGGGGCGGGTGCGGCCGCCGCCGGGGCGGCCGCTACGGCCGCGGGCGCCTGCGCCGCGGGGGCTGCGTTCGGCCCCGTCGCGGCGGTCGCGGTCGCGGGACTGTACTTCGCCAGGAGAATCGGTGCGAACACCCAGGCGGCGATCACGATCACCGCAAGCGTCGACGAAACCACCACCACCCGCGCAATGCGCGAGGGCTGCAGATCGGAAAGGTCAAGCTCGTCACGCGCCATCGCCTCGTCCTCGCAAGGCGTAAAGACTGTGTATTAACAATGGCTTGCGAATTCTACCCCACCTCACGCCGAAGCCTTTCGGCAACGCGGGGCGCAAAATAGCTGAGCACCCCATCCGCTCCGGCCCGCTTGAAGGCAATCAGGCTCTCCATCATCGCCTTGTCGCCGTCGAGCCAGCCGTGACCCACGGCACCCATAAGCATCGCATATTCGCCAGACACTTGATAGGCGAAAGTGGGCCTTTTGAACGTGTCTTTGACGCGCTGCACAATATCCAGGTAGGGCATGCCCGGCTTGACCATGACCATGTCGGCGCCCTCGGCGAGGTCGAGCGCGACCTCGCGCAGGGCCTCGTCCGAATTGGCCGGGTCCATCTGGTAGGTGCGCTTGTCGCCGGTAAGCGTCTTTGCCGAGCCGACCGCGTCGCGGAACGGCCCGTAGAACGCCGAGGCGTATTTCGCCGCATAGGCCATGATCTGCACGTCGGTGCGGCCGGCGGCGTCGAGCGCCTTGCGGATCGCGCCGATGCGGCCGTCCATCATGTCGGAGGGGGCAATGATGTCGCAGCCCGCTTCCGCCTCGACCAGGGCCTGGCGCACCAGCACCTCGACGGTCGCGTCATTGACGATCTCGCCGTCGTGCAGGAGGCCGTCATGGCCGTGGCTCGTATAGGGATCGAGCGCGACGTCGCACAGGATGCCGATGTCGGGCACTTCCTGCTTGATGGCGCGGATGGCGCGGCACACCAGATTGTCCGGATTGAGCGCCTCGCGGCCTTCCGCGTCGCGCAGCTTCGGGTCGGTGTAGGGGAACAGTGCAAGGCAGGGGATCGCGAGCTCGCGTGCGCGCACGGCTTCGCGCACCGCCTCGTCGACCGAGAGGCGCTCGACGCCCGGCATCGAGTCGACTGCGACGCGCGTCTTCCTACCGTCGACGATGAACAGCGGCCAGATCAGGTCGTCGGCGGTGACGACGTGCTCGCGCACCATGCGGCGCGCCCATTCGCTGCGCCGGTTGCGGCGGGGCCGCTCGGCAAGATCAAGCGAGGCGGCGGGCTTGAGTTCGGGTTCGGCTTTCGCCGCGGGCTTGGCTTCGACCGGCACGAACCCGCGCGGGCGGGCGTATTTGAGGGCCATGGCATGTCTCCGCGTCCGCCGTTTCTACCTGTTTCGGGGACGGGATGCCAATGGGCATCGGCGAGCGCTTTGACCGAGATCAACGCGCCGACGCCGCGGGCGCCGCGGCCTTAGGCGCTCTCTGTCTCGACCATTTGGTGCATCCAGGCCCACCCTTAACCTTCTGTTAAGCGATCGCTTGCGTGCCAGTAACGGTTGTCCCATGGTATCGGCGGAGGGCCGGGGCCATGTGGAAATCGATCTTTCTTGCGGTATGGGAACGAGCGTGATCCCATCGGGTACGGAAGCGATGACCGCCGGAAACATCGTGTTCGGTGGCATTATCGGATTGGGGGTCGACGCCGCAAGCGGCGCCATGAACAAGTATCCCGATATCGTCACGGTCGCCATGGTTCCCGATCAGGCCTGCCAGCGACCGGCGGCGCCGAGGCCGCCGCGCGCCGCCCACTGACCGCGCAAGAGCCGCCACCTTCATCGCCAGTTTCAATCAACGGCGTTTCCCCGCAACGAACGCCAGCTGAGGTCGATCTCGCGTCGTGGCTGTTCGGCTGGCGCGAATTCAGAAGGGTGATCGTCGACGTTTCCGCCGGGGGCGACCGCAGGTGCCGTCGCTCGCCTGGCGTGTTAAATGGCGTGCACCATGGATTTCGCACTGACCGAAGAACAGCAGGCCTTCCAGGCGACCGCGCGCGACTTCGCGGCGGCCGAGATGATGCCGCATGCGCGCCACTGGGACGAGAACGAGATTTTTCCGGTCGAGGCGTTGCGCAAGGCCGCGGCGCTCGGCTTCGGCGGCATCTACGTGAAGGAAGACGTCGGCGGCTCTGCCCTGACGCGGCTCGACGCCACGGTCATCTTCGAGGAGCTGGCGCAGGGCTGCACGTCGACGGCGGCCTATATCTCGATCCACAACATGGCGGCCTGGATGATCGACCGCTACGGCAGCGAGGCGCAGCGCCGGCGCTTCCTGCCCAAGCTGTGCACCATGGAGCATTTCGCCAGCTACTGCCTGACCGAGCCGGACTCTGGCTCGGATGCCGCCAGCCTGTCGACCAGGGCCGCGCGCGACGGCGACGACTACGTGCTCGACGGCGCCAAGGCCTTCATCTCCGGCGGCGGCGTTTCCGACGTCTACGTCGTGATGGCGCGCACCGGTGAACGCGGGCCGAAAGGCATTTCCTGCATCGTGGTCGAGAAGGGCGCGCCCGGCCTCACGTTCGGCGCGCCGGAGAAGAAGCTCGGCTGGAAATCGCAGCCGACCGCCATGGTGATGTTCGACAACTGCCGCGTGCCGGTCGCCAACCGCATCGGCGCCGAGGGCGAAGGCTTCAAGATCGCCATGGCCGGGCTCGACGGCGGCCGGCTCAACATCGCGGCCTGCTCGATCGGCGGCGCGCAGTTCTGCCTCGACCGCACGATCGCGTATATGCGCGAGAGGAAGCAGTTCGGCACCCGGCTCGCCGATTTCCAGGCGCTCGCGTTCCGGGTCGCCGACTACGCAACCGAGCTCGAGGCGGCGCGCCTCATGGTGCGGCGCGCCGCGACCGCGGTGACCAACGCAGAGCCGGGCGCGACGCGGCTCGCCGCCATGGCCAAGCGCCACGCGACCGACGCCGGCTTCGAGGTCGTCAACGGCTGCCTGCAGCTGTTCGGCGGCTACGGCTATCTGCGCGATCATCCGATCGAGCGCGTGCTGCGCGACGTGCGCGTGCACCAGATCCTCGAAGGCACCAACGAGGTGATGCGGCTGATCGTCGGCCGGGATATATTGGGCAATTGACAGTCCGGCGCTCCTGGAGGCGTCGATCATGGATGAACGTTCCGCAACCAAGCGCCACGCCGCGCCCGCGCGCTACGAGCGCGATCTCTACGGATGGGCGACCGAACAGGCGGCGCTCTTGCGCGCCGGCCGTATCGCCGAGGCGGATGCGCCAAATATCGCCGAGGAGCTCGATGACGTGGGGAGCGAGCAATACGACAAGCTCGAGAGCGCGCTGCGGCTGATCCTGCTGCATTTGCTGAAATGGGACCATCAGCCCGAACGGCGCACGCGCAGCTGGTGGGCCAGCATCTCGGTGCAGCGCAACCACGTCCGTCGGCTGCTGCGCAAGAATCCGGGCTTGAAACCGCACGTCAAGACCGCGACGGCGGACGCCTACGAGGACGCGCGCATCGAGGCCGCCGCGCAGACGCGGATTGCGCCGCGCAAGTTCCCGGCGCAGTGCCCGTACGCCTTTGATGAGATCATGGCGCGGTCGATCGAGTGGCCGGTCTGAGGCGCGATCCGCGTTCGGCCGCGATGAGCTTCGATTCCGAAATCCTGTTCGAGCGCCGCGGCGCCGCCGGCATGGTCACGCTCAACCGCCCGCAGGCGCTGAACGCGGTCACGCACGGCATGGTGCGGGCGCTGCGCGCGCAGCTCGATCGATGGCGCGACGATTCGGCGGTGACCCGCGTCGTCGTCGCGGCGGCGGGCGGGCGGGCGTTTTCCGCGGGCGGCGACCTGCGGGCGCTCTACGACCTCGGCCGCGCCGGGCGCTACGAGGAGGCGTGCGACTTCTGGCGCGACGAATACGCGCTTAATGCCGCGATCAAGCACTACCCCAAGCCCTATGTGGCGCTGATCGACGGCATCGTGATGGGCGGCGGCGTCGGCGTGTCGATCCACGGCTCGCATCGGGTCGCGGGCGACCGCTTCCAGTTCGCCATGCCCGAGGTCGGCATCGGCTTCTTCCCCGATGTCGGCGCGACCTGGTTCCTGCCGCGCCTGCCGGGCGAGCTCGGCGCCTTCTGCGCGCTCACGGCCGAGCGGCTGCGCGCCGACGACGCGGTCGCATCGGGCGTCGCCACCCACCGGGTCCGTTCGGAGCGCTTTGCCGCTCTCATCGACGGGCTTGCCGGCAGCGTCTCGGTCGATGCGCTGATTGCGGCCTTTGCCGAGCCGGTGGGCGAGGGGCCGGTGACGCAGATGCGCGACGCGATCGATCGCCACTTCGCGGCCGAAAAGGTCGAGGATATCCTGGCGCGACTCGACACGGGCGATGCGGCCGCGCAGGCGCTGGCCGCGACGATCCGCGCCAAGGCGCCGCTGAGCCTCAAGATCGCGCTGGCGCAAATGCGGCGCGGGCCGCATTGGTCGTTCGACGACTGCATGCGCGCCGAGTTCCGCATCGTGTCGCGCATCGTGCGCGGCGTCGATTTTTACGAGGGAGTTCGCGCCGTGATCGTGGACAAGGACAATGCGCCGCGCTGGCGGCCCGCGCGCCTCGAAGACGTCGCCGACGCCGAGGTGGAACGCCATTTCGCGCCGCTCGACCGCGAGCTGGTGCTGTCAAGAACAATTGGATGAACGATCCCAGGAAGCATCCGATGAGCGATCCGATCACCAGCGACCCGATCGACGAGCTGGCGCCGGTTCACGCCGACGACGAACGCCGGCAGCTGGGCAGCTGGACCGACCGGCTGGTGCTGTTTCTGCGCGTCATGGCGGGCGTGTCGATGCTCAAGGGGCTCTACCACTGGGCGGCGGTATGCGGCTTCGTCGGCGCGCGCGACGGCGGCTTTCTCGGCCACGGAACGCAGTGGCAGACCGCGACCGTCTTTTTCGCCGTGATCGATCTCGTCGCCGCGGTCGGGCTGTGGCTCGCGGCGCCGTGGGGCGCGGTGGTATGGCTCACCTCCGCGGTGTCGATGGCGGTGATCGACCTGTTCTTCCAGCAGGTCTACGGGTCGCAGCCGATCATCGTGGCGCTGGAGGGATTGGTGATCGCGGCGTATCTTCTCCTCGCCATCCAGGCGGCGCGCGAGCATCCGCAATAGCAGCTCGCCGGCTTGTGGCGCATGGTTTGACCATGAGGCAGTAGGGAGGGGAGACGACATGGCGCGGATCGGATTCATCGGGCTCGGCAATATGGGGCTGCCGATGGCGCAGAACCTGATCAAGGCCGGGCATGTGGTGGCGGGCCATGACGTCGCAAAGGCTTCGGTCGGGCGGCTGAGCGCGGCGGGCGGCGCGGCCGCGACCTCGATCGCGGATGCCTGCGCGGGCGCCGAGGCCGTGATCACCATGCTGCCGGCGGGCGAGCATGTGCGCGCCGTCTACCTGGACCGCGGCGGCGTGCTCGACGGCGTCGCGCCCGGCACGCTGCTGATCGATTCATCCACCATCGACGTCGCGACCGCGCGCGCGGTCGGCGCTGCCGCGCAGGCGAGGGGGCTCGACATGATCGATGCCCCGGTCTCGGGCGGCGTCGGCGGCGCGCAGGCCGCGACCCTCACCTTCATGGTCGGCGGCAGCGACCAGGCTTTTGCCCGCGCGCGGCCGCTGCTGGAGCGCATGGGCAAGACGATCGTGCATGCCGGCGGCTCGGGGACCGGGCAGGCGGCGAAGATCTGCAACAACATGATTCTCGGCGTCTCGATGATCGCGGTGTCGGAGGCGTTTCTGCTCGCCGAAAAGCTCGGCCTCGACGCGCAGAAGCTGTTCGACATCTCGTCGAAGTCGTCCGGCCAGTGCTGGTCGATGACGAGCTACTGCCCGGTGCCCGGCCCGGTGCCGACGTCGCCCGCGAACCGCGACTACCAGGCGGGCTTCACGGCCGCCATGATGCTCAAGGATCTCAAGCTCGCGCAGGAGGCGGCGCAGGCGGCCGGCGCAACCACGCCGATGGGCGCGCAGGCCGCAACCGTGTACGAACGCTATTGCGCCAAAGGTGAATCGGGCCGCGATTTCTCCGGCATCATCCGGCTGCTGCGCACGAGCGACCCTAATGCGACCTGAACCAATTTGAGCTATTTATTGTGCCGGCGCGCGACATTTGCGGCAAGGTTTTCGCGCCGGCGCGAACGGAGGCGGACCGAAGCGCGTCCGCAGCGTCACCGAAACGTAAAGACGCCTGTCGCAATTCGACCTTCAATCGCTGATTTACCGTCGCCGATAAACCTATTCTTTATGCTGTTATTTAAGCCGATCTTAGATCGGTTCGAGCTAATTTAACGGACGGGACGAGGAGAACAGGGCCTCGTCGATCAATAACAAATCGTCGAAGGGCGTCATCATGAAACCTCTAGTCAAGGCGGTCGAGCCTGCCGAGCGCGCCGAGCGCATCGACCAGATTCGCCCGCTCTATCTCGAAGCCTTGACGCTGGTCGAGCGGCTGCACCGCCGCCTGCTCGACGTCATCAAGGACGAGTTCGACCGCCGTGGCCGCTCCGACATCAATTCGGTCCAGGCCCTGCTTCTCTACAATATCGGCGACAAGGAGCTGACCGCCGGCGAGCTGCGCACGCGCGGCTACTATCTCGGCTCCAACGTCTCCTACAACCTCAAGAAGCTGGTCGAGATGGGCTTCCTCGACCACCAGCGCTCGCGCGTCGATCGCCGCTCGGTGCGCATCAAGCTCACCGACAAGGGCGTCGACGTGCGCGACATCGTCGAGCAGCTCTACCAGAAGCACGTGCGCACGGTCGAGCAGGTGGGCGGCATCAACTCGGACGAGTTCGCCTCGCTCAACAAGGCGCTGCACCGGCTGGAGCGCTTCTGGACGGATCAGATCCTCTATCGCTTGTAGGCGTTCGACTCCTGCGAACGCGCGGGGCCCCGGTCGCGAGATCGGGGTCTTTTTTGCGTGCCGCAGGCGCGCGCCGGCACGACGTTAACCATCCGTCCAGACTGCGGTGGAATGATTCCCGGCGTTTCGATTCCGTCATGCGCGCTCGTCTCGCGCATCCGCGTCTCTTGCCCGGGCAAGCAAGACGTGGATGGCCGGGCCAGGCCCGGCCATGACGATCGGGTCTTGGTCGGGGATGGGATGACGACGCATTCGAACTTCAAGCATGTCAGCCGGCGCGCTTTCCTGGTGGCGGGCGGGGCGGCCGCGGGCTTGGCGGCGGGCGCGGCCGCGGCCGAGGACCCGATTCTGCGCAAGCTGATCCAGCAGCAGGGCGGCGCGTTCGGCTTCGACTCGGCCTCGCGCACCATCAAGATGCCGCGTTCGTCGCTGCCGACGCTGTCGCCCGCGACGGTCGGGGCGACCGAGCAGGCGATCGTGCGCTACCGCCAGATCGTCGCCAATGGCGGCTGGCCGACGGTGCCGCCGGTCAGCGAGCTGCGGCTTGGCAACCAGCATCCGAGCGTGGTGGCGCTGCGGGCGCGGCTGATCGTGTCGGGCGACCTCGACCAGACCGCGGGGCGCAGCGACATCTACGACTCCTATGTCGAGGCGGCGGTGCGGCGCTTCCAGGCACGCAACGGGCTCACCATCGATGGCGTCGCGCGCGAGCAGACATTCGCCGCGCTCAACATCCCGGCGCAAGTGCGCCTGACCCAGCTCGAGATCAACCTGGTGCGCCTGCGCACCATGAGCGGCGATCTCGGGCCGCGCTTCGTCGTCGTCAACATCCCGGCCGCGCAGGTCGAGGCGATCGCCGATGGCCGCGTGGTGTCGCGCCATATCGCGGTGGTCGGCAAGCCGGACCGGCCGTCGCCCGACATCCAGAGCCGCATCATCGAGATCAACTTCAATCCGTATTGGACCGTGCCGGTCTCGATCGTGCGCAAGGACCTCATTCCCAGGATGCAGGCGGAGCCCAACTACCTCGCCGAGAACCACATCCGCATCTACGATCCGCGCGGCGCCGAGCTCACCGCCCGGCAGATCGACTGGAACTCGGAGGAGGCGGTCAACTACCGCTTCCGCCAGGATCCGGGCGACTTCAACTCGCTCGGCTCGATCCGCATCAATTTTCCCAGCCAGCATGGCGTCTACATGCACGACACGCCGGCGAAGAACCTGTTCGGCGAGGATTTCCGCTACGATTCGTCGGGCTGCGTGCGGGTGCAGAACGTGCGCGAGCTGGTCTACTGGCTGCTCGACGAGACGCCGGGGTGGTCGCGCGCCGCGATCGACCAGGCGATCAAGTCGGGCGCGCGCGAGGATGCACGATTGGCGCGCCCGGTGCCGCTCTACTGGGTCTACGTCACGGCCTGGGCGACCCGGGACGGCGTGGTCCAGTTCCGCGACGACATCTATGCGCGCGACGGCGTCGGCGCGACCGTCATGGCCCCCACGCCGCTGTAGGAAACCGCGACAATGACTGCCGGGCAGCAACGCGAGGTCTACTTCGAATTCACGCGAATCGGCGGCTCCGTGAAGGTCGCGGCGATCGACGGTGACACCGGCATCGAGGTGACCGTGGTCGGGCCATCCTCGGCGATGCCGGGCGACCTGGAGCGCTTGGCTCTGGCGAAGTTGAAGGCGCGTCTGGCGAGGGGGGCCGACGGAGAGCCTTAATCCGCCCATCCCATCTCTCATTTTTGGGCAGGCGATTGCTCGAAACAACCTCAGCGAGTACAATTTCTTCCGTGACTATGCACACGGCAGGCTCGCGATGATCTTCAAGAACGCCCAGGATCTATGGCCGGCATTGATTACCGAGGCGGGCCTCGACGTGCCGACCCGCTGGAACTGGGTGCTCGATTTGCTGGGCATGAAGGCCCGCGACCGCAAGAACTGGTACGACGCTGAACTGATGGATGAACTGCGCCAGCAGCTCTTCCCTGGGACAGACGGGGCGTTCGAAGACCTGCTGATGCAAGCGGCTCCGCCCCTTTCGGCAGAGGCGTTAATCCGCGCGTTTTTCCGCCTGTTGCAGCCGTTCAGCCTCATGAAGACCGATATCTTAGAGATGCTTTCAGCCGCCGGAGCGCAGTCAAGCGACGACAACATTCGAATTCGCTTTCAATTCGATCCCTCGGGCGATCCGCTCGAATTGCTGCTGAACGAATTCCGCGAGCAGATGGAAACGATTGATCGCTGCGTACGCACAGTTGCACATCATGCTTGGACGGTCGGCAAGACATGGGGATTGCAGAACGTACCGCGCGACGACCCAAACTGGCCCGATGAGCGGCATGTGGAAGCGACGCCGAGCGACGGGGAAATCGGTGTTTGGCTGACTAGGTATTGGGAGACCCATGAATTTGGAGCGTTCCCTGACAGTTGGCGCACGGGGCATGGCCAGTTGGACCATCGTCTCGAACGGGTCGTGGGGATGTTGGAGGAGTTGCTTTCGGCTTATCGGCGATACGGCAACAACTATGCGGACCTGCAGGCCGCCCGCGACAGGTCCAGTGCCCCGCCGACAGGCGAGAGCTACCAGACGAAGCATCCGGCCGAGTTGTCCGTAGGGGAGTTGGCTTCGATCGAAAGCGACTTCTTGGGCGCATATATCGGCGAGTGGGTGATGAAGGCGCGCCGAGTCGCCTTAACTCACGGGGGCGACTCGCCAAGCGTTGCCCAAATCATTTCCGAAATAGACGAGCATTTGCCGGTCACCGGCGAAAAGGAAATCGCAGAAAACGTGCAGCGCCTGCTCGACGTGCTGAAACTTCCCGTCTGGAAGCAACGCGAGCAGGTCTATGCGGTTTGGATCGGTACGCAAATCTGGAACGCGCTCAAGCACGACTGGACGATCCAGTTTCATGTTCGCGACAGTGTCCTATCGTTCGCGTTTAAGGGCGTGCACCTCGCGTCGTTGCAACGGCCCGACCAGTCGGAAACGCTCGCCTGGTGGACGGAGCTAGAAACCGACGCGACCGGTCTACCAAGCGGCAAGCGGTCGCGTGGGATCAAGCCGGACTATCGCATTCGGATACCGCCCTTCGACGCACCCGATGCCGACGTAGTAGTAGTCGAAGTCAAGCAATACATGCGGGGTGGGCGCGCGAATTTTAAGGCTGCGCTAATTGACTACACATCTGCCTGCGAGCGTGCCCCGGTGCTGCTGGCCAACTACGGGCCGGTGAGCCGAAGTCTGCTTGACGACATTCCACAGCCCAGTCGCAGCCGCGCTCTTCTGTTCGGTCACGTACGGCCTGACCGGAAGGAGAACTGTTTGGAGTTGCAACAAGCGATCGACGCGCTTGTCGATCTTGGCGCACGTCGCGGCAGCTTTGCGCCAGTCGCCTCGAAGCGCATTGGGCGCATTGAATTGCACTGGGGAGACAGGCCAGGCGACCTTGATTTGCACCTCTTTGGATTGGCGGCGGGCGGGGAGACTCCGGTTCACGTCTATTATCGGCAGCCAATGTCCGAGAGCGATATTAGATATGGCGGCGATGCCAGGGACGGCTGGGGGCCGGAGTCGATTTCGCTGGGGAGCGCGAAGGGTAGATTCAGGGTGTGCGTGCATAACTTCAGCGGCGACGGAGAATTAGCCGACAGCAACGCCGTTGTGGACGTCTTCTCAGACGAGGCCGCGCCCGGAAAGATTGCGACGTTCGACTGCCCGACGTCTGGCGCCGGCGTTTGGTGGATTGTTTGCGAGATCGACTGCGACAGCGGGAACATCCGCGGAATAGGAAAGCTCGCTTCTCAAGCGTAATCTTGCCTTGTGGGGCCCTCGCTTCGCAGATCGTGATTGGCGTCCGCTAGATGTTGCGGTCGATTGTCTCGTCTATCACAATCCTTGGCGCTGCCCGGCCGATATGCTATCGCAGCCGCACTGTCCGGAGAGCCCAATGCCCGCAAACCCGAAACCGGCGGATGCCGGTACGCACGACCTGTTTACCGCCCAGCTGGCCGAGACCGACCCGGAGATCGCCGAGGCGATCCGGCTCGAGCTCGGTCGCCAGCGCGACGAGATCGAGCTGATCGCGTCGGAAAACTACGTCAGCCGGGCGGTGCTGGAAGCGCAGGGCTCGGTGCTCACCAACAAGTACGCCGAGGGCCTGCCGGGGCGGCGCTATTACGGCGGCTGCCAGTTTGTGGACATTGCGGAAACGTTGGCGATTCAGCGCGTTACCAAGCTTTTCGGATGTCGTTTCGCAAACGTGCAGCCGCACTCGGGTGCCTCCGCGAACATCGCCGCCTTCATGGCCATGATGTCGCCGGGCGACACCTTCATGGGCCTCAACCTCGCGGCCGGTGGGCATCTCACCCACGGCTCGCCCGCCAACATGTCGGGCAAGTGGTTCAAGGTCGTGCCCTATGGGGTGACCCGCGACACCCACACGATCGACCTCGCCGAGGTGCGCAAGCTCGCGCACGAGCACAAGCCGAAGGTGATCGTGTGCGGCGGCTCGGCCTATCCGCGCATCATCGACTTCAAGGGGTTCCGCGCCATCGCGGACGAGGTCGGCGCCCTTCTGATGGTGGACATGGCGCATTTCGCCGGGCTCGTCGCCGGCGGCGTGCATCCGAGCCCGTTCCCGCATGCGCATGTGGTGACGACCACGACGCACAAGACGCTGCGTGGCCCGCGCGGCGGCGTGATCCTCACCAACGACGAGGAGCTCGCCAAGAAGATCAACTCGGCGGTCTTCCCGGGCAGCCAGGGCGGTCCGCTGATGCACGTGATCGCCGCCAAGGCGGTCGCGTTCGGCGAGGCTTTGCGGCCGGCCTTCAAGCTCTACGCGAAGTCGGTCGCCGAGAACGCGAAGGTCCTGGCCGAAACCCTCAAATCCAAAGGTCTCGACATCGTCTCGGGCGGCACCGACACGCATCTGATGCTGGTCGACCTGCGGCCGAAGCGGCTCACCGGCAAGGTGGCCGAGGTCGCGCTCGGGCGCGCCCACATCACCTGCAACAAGAACGGCATACCGTATGATCCGGAAAAGCCGACCGTCACGTCGGGCATCCGGCTCGGCAGCCCGGCCGGCACCACGCGCGGCTTCGGCGTCGCCGAATTCCGCCAGGTCGGCGAGATGATCGCCGAGGTTCTTGATGCGCTGTCGAAGCGGGGCGCCGAGGCCGACGAGGCGACCGAGGCGGCGGTGCGCGACAAGGTGAAACGGCTGGTCGCGCGTTTCCCGATCTACCAAGGGTGAGCCGTCATGCCCCGGCATAGCCGTTCGTCGAACGGCTGTGCCGGCCATGACGAAGAAAAAGAGCGGGGGAGCCGGGCATGCGCTGTCCGAGCTGCAACAGTCTCGATACGCAGGTGAAGGATTCGCGGCCGACCGAGGACTCGGCGGCGATCCGCCGCCGCCGGCTGTGCCTTGCGTGCGGCTTCCGCTTCACCACCTTCGAGCGCGTGCAGCTGCGCGAGCTCGTGGTGATCAAGCGCAACGGCCGCCGCGTGCCGTTCGATCGCGACAAGCTCGCCCGCTCGGTGGAGATCGCGCTGCGCAAGCGCAATGTCGATCCCAACCTCGTCGAGCAGACCATTTCCAAGATCGTGCGCGAGCTGGAGAGCCTCGGCGAGAACGAGGTCACGACCGAGACGATTGGCGAGACCGTGATGGCGCATCTGCGCGACCTCGACGATGTCGCCTATGTGCGCTTCGCTTCCGTCTACCGCAATTTCCGCGAGGCCAAGGATTTCGAGGCCGCGCTCGCCGAGCTGTCCGGCGACGACGAGGGCGGGAAGGCGCCGGTCCCGGCATCGTCGCGGAAGTGAGCCGATCGAAAACGTGGAAGTGTTGATCGACTCACCGGCGCAGCGGAAGAATCCTCAACCTCGCTCGCGCGCCATCAACCGAGACGAGCGCACCTTCGGATAGTTCGCGCTCAGTTTGTCGGAGTGCGGCCGTTACGGCTTTGCCGATTGCACGCGGTGAGAGATTATCACTTCGAACCTGCACCACACTGGGTCGCGTGCCCTGGGTTGTGGCCAAAATCGCGCCGAAATCAAGGTCCGCCGTCAGAACCATATAGTCACGCTCGGCTGCCCATTTCATCACTTCCGTATCGGGCGCGGTCATCGCGCCCACAGCCGACCAATGCACCGGGTCAAATCCCGCTTCGCTCAGGAAGCCGACCCAGGTCGGCGACAGATTCATGTCGATCAGGATCTTCATCAAGTCCTGACCAAGTCGATCTCCCGCTCCTCTGCACGCCAAGCCGCGTAGCGCAAGGCCTCGAGGATGTCGTCCCGTTCGAGATAGGGATACTCGGCGAGCAATTCGTCAACGGTCAGCCCGGCGCCGATCTGCCCGACGATCATGCCGACCGTCACTCGCATTCCACGTACGCAGGCCTTTCCGCCCATTACGGCGGGATTCTGGGTGATGCGCGTGAACGTGCTCATAGTATTGCTCCTTGTGCTACATCCTAGCACGTTTCGAAGAGATTGGACGTTTGGAACGCGCAACATATCGGGCTCGGATGCCATTTGACGCAGATGCTCGCTTCATGTCGCTTGCGCTCGCGCTCGGCCGGCGCGGGCTGGGCAATACTTGGCCCAATCCCGCGGTGGGCGCCGTGATCGTGCGCGCGGAGCGCGACGCGCCCGTCATCGTCGGGCGCGGCTGGACGCAGCCGGGCGGGCGGCCGCATGCGGAGGTCGAAGCCCTGCGGCGCGCCGGCGATCAGGCGCGCGACGCCACCATGTATGTCACGCTCGAGCCCTGCTCGCATCACGGCAAGACCCCGCCTTGCGCCGACGCGATCGTGGCGGCCGGCGTTGCGCGCGTCGTCTCCGCCCTCGAAGACCCCAACCCGGAAGTCGCCGGCAGCGGGCATGCGCGGCTGCGCGCGGCCGGCATCGCGGTCGAGGTCGGCCTCGGCGCCGCGGAGGCGCGCCGCGCCCATGCGGGCCATATCCGCCGCATGCGCGACGGTCGCCCGCACGTGACGCTCAAGCTTGCGGTGTCGGCCGACGGCAAGGTCGGCGCCGCCGGACGGCGGCCGGCCGCGATCACCGGCGAGGCGGCGCGCGCGCGCGTGCACCGCATGCGGGCGATGAACGACGCGATCCTCGTCGGCATCGGCACCGCGCTCGCCGATGACCCGGTGCTCACCTGCCGGCTGCCCGGCATGGAGAAATTTTCCCCCGTGCGCGTGGTGCTCGATGCGCAGCTGCGGCTGCCGCCGGGCAGCGCCCTGGCAACGAGCGCGCGCGCGACGCCGGTCTGGGTCATTGCGGCATCTGACGCCGCGCCGGACGCGGTGCGCGCCTTGCAGGCGGAGGGCGTCGAGGTCCTGCGCACGCCCGCGCACGCGGGACGCCTTGACCTTGCGGCAGTGCTGCGGCTGCTGGCCGAACGCGGCATCACGCGGCTGATGGTCGAGGGCGGACCGACGGTCGCGGCGTCGTTCCTGGCCGCCGATCTCGTCGACGCGGCGGCGCTGTTCCATTCGCCCAAGACCATCGGGCCGGACGGCATCGACGCGATCGAGGGGATGACGCTCGATGTGCTGACCGGGCGGCTCAAGTTGCTCGGCCGCGAGCCGGTCGGCACGGACAGCGTCGAATTCTTCGCGCGGGCGTGATAGAGCCACGCCCATGTTCACCGGGATCGTCACGGACATCGGCGAGGTGCTGAGCGTCAAGGCGCGGGCCGACAACCTGCATCGCCTCAAGATCGCCTGCGGTTATCCGCGCCTCGGCATCGCCGACGGCGCCTCGATCGCCTGCTCGGGCGTCTGCCTCACGGTGGTCGGCGCCGGCGAGGAGGATGCGCGCACGTGGTTTGCGGCGGATGCCGCCGCCGAGACGCTGCGCCTCACCACCGCCGCAACCTGGCGGCACGGCTCGCGGCTCAATCTCGAGCGCGCGCTCAAGATCGGCGACGAACTCGGCGGGCATCTGGTGTCGGGCCATGTCGACGGCATTGCCGAGGTGATCGCGCGCGAGGATCTGCCCGAGACGGCGCGGCTCGGCTTCCGCGCGCCGCCGGCGCTGGCGCGCTTCATCGCGCAAAAAGGCTCGGTCGCGCTCGACGGCGTCTCGCTCACCGTGAACGAGGTCGCGGACGATACGTTCGCGGTGCTGGTGATCCCGCATACGCTGCAGGCGACGACGTTCGGCGCGCTGCGCGTCGGCGACAAGGTCAATCTCGAGGTCGATCAGATGGCGCGCTACGCGGCGCGGCTGATGGAAGGGCGGTGAGGGATGGCCGTTGGGTGGGCATCGCGCATGACTGAACTTGCGTGCCGGCGCGGCGTCGGCGGCGCGATGCCCACGCGGTCTGCGGTCGCGGCGTGGGCAAAATCGCCCGCGAGGTTCGAACGACGCGGCTGCGCCTGTCGAGCGATTTTGCCCACCCTACGGGGAGCGCGCTGATGGCGGGGCCGCGCAAGGCATCAGGCATCGACGCCGGCACCGTCGCGGGCGCGCGCCTGCTCGTGGTCGAGGCGCGCTACTACGAGGGCATCGCCGACGCGCTGCTCGCCGGGGCGAAGCGCGCGCTCGACGCCGCGCAGGCCGGCTACGACGTCGTGACGGTGCCGGGGGCGCTCGAAATCCCGCAGGCGATGGTGATCGCGCTCGACGCGGCGGCCAAGCGCAAGGCGCCCTATGACGGCGTGGTCGCGCTCGGCTGCGTCATCCGCGGCGAGACCAGCCATTACGACATCGTCGCCGGCGAGTCGGCGCGCGCGATCATGGACATCGGCGTTGCGCGCGGCGTGCCGGTCGGCAACGGCATCCTGACGGTCGACAAGGAGGAGCAGGCCTGGGCGCGGGCGCGTCCCGAGGGGCAGGACAAGGGCGCGGCGGCGGCCGAAGCGGCGCTCGCGCTGGTGCGGCTCAAGCGATCGCTCATGAAACCGCGGGGCCGGCGGTGAGCCCGCCGAAGGACAAGGCCAACCGGCGCGGCGCCGCGCGGCTCGCCGCCGTGCAGGCGCTCTACCAGATGGACATCGCCGGCAAGGGCCTCAACGACATCCTCGCCGAGTTCGAAAGCCACTGGCTCGGCCGCGAGGTTGAGGGCGAGCAGTATCTGCCGGCCGAGGCCGCATTCTTTCGCGACATCGTCGGCGGCTTTGCGGCCGAGCAGCGCCGGCTCGATCCGCTGATCGACCAGGCGCTGGCGGCGGGCTGGCCGCTCAAGCGCGTCGAGGCGATCGTGCGCGCGGTGCTGCGCGCCGGCGCCTACGAGCTCGACAAGCGGACCGACATCCCGGCCCGCGTCGTCGTCTCCGAATATGTCGGCGTCGCCAACGCGTTCGTCGAGCGCGAGGAGACCGGCATGGTCAATGCGGTGCTCGACACGCTGGCGCGCAAATTCCGCGCCGGCGAGTTCGCCCCGGCGCCCGGCTGACGCGGCCGCGGCGAAACCAGTATGGTGCGCCGATGGGCGCCCGCAAATCCGCACCAGCGCATGTCCCGGCGAAGTGGACACCGGTTCGCCGTCAAGGACATGCGCCAACCGATGAGTCCGCCGAGGACCGCCTGATCGCGCGGCATTTCCGTCCGCTCGCGACCCATCCGGGCGCGCTCGGCCTCATCGACGATGCGGCCGCCATCACGGTTCCGGCCGGCCACGAGCTAGTGCTCAAGACCGATGGCGTGATCGCCGGCGTGCACTTCTTTCCCGACGATCCGCCCGAGACGGTCGCCCAGAAGGCGCTGCGCATCAACCTTTCCGACCTCGCCGCCAAGGGCGCAAGACCGCTCGGCTTCCTGTTGTCGATCGCGCTGACGCGCGACGTCGTCGACGGCTGGCTCGCGCGCTTCACCCGCGCGCTCGGCGCGGATGCGAAGAAATTCGGCTGCCCGCTGCTCGGCGGCGACACCGATCGCACGCCGGGACTTGTCTCGGTCACGATCGCGGCCTTCGGCACGGTGCCGCGCGGAACCATGCTGCGGCGCGATCGGGCGCGCCGTGGCGACCGCATCGTCGTGACCGGCACGATCGGCGATGCCGCGCTCGGCGTGATCCTGCGGCGCGATCCTAAGGCCGCGGCGCGCTGGGGCCTCGATCGCCGCCTGCGCGAGCATCTCTTGCGCCGCTATCTCGTGCCGCAGCCGCGCAACGCGATTGCCGCGGCGCTGCGCCGCGCCGCGCATGGCGCTATGGATGTTTCGGACGGGCTGGTCGGCGATCTCGCAAAAATGTGCCGCGCCTCGCGCCTCGATGCCAAGGTCGACATCGCGCGGGTGCCGCTGTCGCGCGCGGCGCGCACGGCGCTGGCCGCGGAGCCGGCGTTGATCGACACGATTCTCACCGGCGGCGACGATTTCGAGGTCATCGCCAGCGTTCCGGCGCGCAAGGTCGTGGCCTTGCGCAAGGCGGCGCGCGCGGCGGGTGTCACGCTCAGCGACATCGGCGGCTTCGCGCCTGGTGCGGGCCAAGCGCGTTTCCTTGACGCCCGGGGCAGGGCGCGCAAATTTGCCCGCCCGTCGTATAGTCATTTCTAACGTCATTGCGAGGAGCGCGCAGCGCGACGAAGCAATCTCGATCCGCACGTAAGGAGCAAGAGGAGCTGGATTGCTTCGCTTCGCTCGCAATGACAATGTTGTGGAAAGGGCAGGGAAACGACCCATGGATGACCGCACCAAGGCGACGGAGATTGCCGCGGTGGCACCGCCGCCGTTCCGCAACGGGCTCGAGAACAAGACCGGCCTCACGCGCCGCTTCCCCACCATCGCGCATCTGCGCCGCCACGCGCCACGCCACGGACCGCGCTTCGCGTTCGAATACATGGACGGCGGCGCCGGCGGCGAGGATGCCGGCATCAAGCGCAACTGGGCGGCGCTTGACGCCATCGAGCTCGTGCCGCGCTACGGCGTCACAACCGAATTGCCGCCGACCGATATCGAGCTGTTCGGCCGCCCCTATGCGGCGCCGATCGGCGTTGCGCCGATGGGCGGGCCGTCGATCGTGTGGCCGGGGGCGGACGAATTTCTTGCGGCGGCGGCGCAGGCGGCGCGCGTGCCCTATGTGCTCGGTACCGTCGGCGGCACCACGCTCGAGAAGGCCGTCGCGATCGCCCCCGACGTGCTGTGGTTCCAGCTCTACCGCATGGCGCGCAACGACCACGCGATCGGCTTCGACCTGGTGCGGCGGGCGGATGCGGCCGGCGTGCACGTGCTCGTGCTCACCATCGACGTGCCGGTGCGCACCACGCGCGCCCGCGAGGTCGCGGCCGGCGTGACGACGCCGTTCCGGCCCGACCTGCCGATGCTGCTCGACATCGCGACCTCGCCGGGCTGGCTCATCGCCATGCTGCGCAACGGCATGCCGCGCTTCGCCAACCTGCGCGCCTATGCGGGCAGCGACACCAGCATCGCGTCGGTCGCGCAGTTCGCGCGGCGCGAGATCAAGGGCGCGTTCACCTGGGACGAGATCGCGCGCTACCGCGAGCGCTGGAAGCGGCCGCTGGTGCTCAAGGGCATTATGCATCCCGACGATGCCGAGAAGGCCATTTCGCTCGGCGTCGACGGCATCGTCGTGTCGAACCATGGAGGCCGCCAGGTCGAGGCGCTGCCGGCCGCGATCGACGCGCTGCCCGCGGTCGTCGCCAAGGTCGCGGGCCGTATCACCGTGCTGATGGATTCCGGCATCCGCAGCGGCGCCGATGTGGTGCGGGCGCTGGCGCTCGGCGCGCAGTCGACCTTCGCGGGGAAGGCCTTCCTGTGGAGCCTCGGCGCGCTCGGCAGCCGTGGCCCTGCGCATGTCATCGAGCTTCTGCGCGAGGAGACGCGCGCGGCGCTCGGCCAGATCGGGGCGCGGCGGCCCGCCGATGCCCGCAGCATCGTGATTCGCCATCCCGGCGCCCTGCGATTCTGATCCACGCGCAGCCGCGGCGCGCGGCTGCCCTGCGCGTCGCGCAGTAGCGATATCCTGCGACGGCCGTTAGAAGCAAACCAACATTCTCCTCGGGTGGGACACCAAGGAAGGTTCATGTCGGCCATCGCCGAACCTCTGGTCGATACCAGCGACCGCCTCGCCAAGCGCAACGCGCTGGTGCTCGCGGTCGCGCAGGCGCTCGCCGGCGGCAATTCGGTGGTGATCGTCGGCACCGCCGGCATCGTCGGCGCCTCGCTCGCCGGCAAGGAATACGCGACCGTCCCGGTGAGCACCTATGTGCTCGGCATGTGGATCGGTACGCTGCCGGTCGGCATGATCGCGAAGAAGTTCGGGCGGATCGCCGCCTTCGAGGTGGGCGCGCTGTGCGGCGCGATCGCCGGCACGCTGTGCTGCCTCGCGGTGCTGCATGCCTCGTTCGCGCTGCTGTGTGCCGGCTCGTTCTTCGCCGGCCTCTACGCCTCGGTGCATCAGTCGTATCGCTTTGCCGCCGCCGATACGGCGAGCGATGCGTTCAAGCCGCGGGCGATCTCGTGGGTGATGGCGGGCGGCATGTTCTCGGCCTTCGTCGGGCCGCAGCTCGTCATTTTCACAAAGGATCTGTGGCAGCCGTTCCTGTTCGCCGCGAGCTACGTGGCGCAAGCCGGCGTCGCGATCCTCTCCGGCCTCGTGCTGCTCGCCACCCGCATTCCCCGCCCGATCCAGGCCGCGCGACGCATGAGCGACGGCCGGCCGCTGGCGGAGATCTTTCGCCAGCCCCGTCTGATCGTCGCCGTGGTCTGCGGGGTCGCCAGCTACTCGATGATGAACCTGGTGATGACGTCGGCGCCGGTCGCGATGCTCGACTGCAACCATACGGTCACCGACGCCACCCTCGGCCTGCAATGGCATGTGGTCGGCATGTATGCGCCGAGCTTCTTCACCGGCGCGCTGATCGCCCGCTTCGGCACCGACCGGGTCGCCGGCGTCGGGTTGGCGATCATCGCGGTAGGCGCCCTGGTCGCGCTCGCCGGCATCTCGATCTGGCACTTCTGGACGACCCTCGTCCTGCTCGGCGTCGGCTGGAATTTCGCCTTCGTCGGCGCGACCGCGCTGGTGACCCAGTGTCACCGGCCGAACGAGCGCAACAAGGTGCAGGCGGTCAACGACTTCCTCGTGTTCGGCTCGATGGCGATCGGCTCGTTCTCGTCCGGCCAGCTGCTGGCGAGCTACGGCTGGAGCACAGTAGCCGAGGTGGTGCTGCCCGCCGTCGGCGTCGCGGGCCTCCTGCTGATCGCCGTCAACCTCTTGGCGCGGCCCCGCGCGGCGTGACCCGCGACCAGGCGATCTCGCCCATTCAAGTCGGCTCGTCAGGCGACTGACAACCGGCGGCATACGCAAGCGATTTTGCGAACGGTTTTGCCTTCACGCGGGTTCGGTGGCCGATCGCCCCCCCGGGGCGTCCCGCCGCGTCAAGGCCCCGGTAATACCGCTTTTGCCAATGACTTTTCGCGGCATCGGATTCCGGTTCTTTCAGGTCGAAATTGAATCGCGCCCGCTCCGTATGCCAGGTTTGGTACTGCTGCTTGAGGTCCGGCTCTTCCGACAGCGAGCGGAAGACCGGCTCGACATGCTCCAGCTGGCCGCGGCCAAGCGGAAAGAGCTGGCAGAACGGTTCGCCGCGATCGAACCGGACCACGACGTCCGGCCGTGTGAAGATCCAGTTCATCGTGAAGGTGTAGGGCGCCCAGTCGGTTTCCACGACTCCCGAAAGGGCCGCGATGCCGTCTTTCGGTCGATTGATAGGGCCCTGAATCATCAAGTCGACTCCTGGATCTGTCCGGAAGAGGCAGGGAACGTGAAAGGTCAGCACCCCATTGCCGAAATGGCTGGCCGCCGGAGCCGCCGTGCCAAAATCCGCGCTGATCTTGACGGCGCCGATGCCGGAGCCGCCGTTCCAGCTCGCGGAGAAGCCGGAGGCGCAAAGGATTTCCCAGCCATAGGCATTGGCGATATTGAGCGGCAGGCACCGATATGCGTATCGCTCGCCGGTCGTCTCCATCCATGCGCGCTCGAGCGGTGCGGGCCGGATCTCGACCATCTGGCCGTCAGGAACGTAGGCAACGAGCTTCATACGCGCCCCCAATAATCCATCGACGGCGCAGCCTCGGCGGCAATGCCAAACTCGGACGCCGCCGCGCTTGGGCGCCATGCTCGGTTCACTTGACAGCAACGTTAATTCTAGCGCAACCTGCACGCTCGGGACAATTGTGTCAGCCGATTAATACACATCTGATCCGGCCACCGCGACAAGGAGCCGATCCGTGCCTCCCACGTCCGGCAGTTTGGATGCCGCTCAGGCGCGCCCGCGCGCGGCAGGTTGCGCGGAGGCGCAATCCATACGGTCACGCTGGCCGAGAGTGTTGTTGATCTGCATGCCGTTCATGGGCATCAGTCGGCCATCGCTCGGAATCAGCCTGCTGAAGGCGGAGCTGGCGATCAGGGGGGTCGCCTGCGACATCGCCTACCTCAATATTCTGTTTGCCGAGATGTGCGGCCTCGATGAATTCACGCGGATCAGCGCCGACGCCGTGCTGCGGCCTGAACTGGCGATACCCAACACCGCCCTCGCCGGTGAATGGCTGTTCTCCCAGTATTTCTATGGGCCCGGAAGGTTGGACGCGGAAGGCTACATCGAGAATGTCCTGCGCGGCCCGGATACAAAGGTCAGCGAAGAAAATATCCGGATGCTGCGCTCGGCGCGGGCGATCGTGTCGCCTTTTCTCCGCGAATGCCTGTCGCGGATCGGTCCGCAACGCTACGACGTGGTGGGCTTTACGTCCACGTTCGAGCAGAACATGCCCTCGCTGTGCCTCGCGCGGATGGTCAAGCAGGCATCGCCGGACACGATCATTGTTTTCGGCGGCGCCAACTGCGAAGGCGAGATGGGGGCGGAGCTGCATCGCAGGTATTCCTTTGTCGATTTCGTCGCATCGGGCGAGGCGGACGAGACGTTTCCGGCGCTGATCGAGGCCCTTCGAGAAAAATCAACGACCTTCGAGCGGATCAATGGGCTGATTTGGAGACACTCGGGACGGACGGTGGTCAACCCGCCGGCCGGCATGATACGCGACCTGGATAAGCTTCCTTATCCCGACTTCGACGACTATTTCGTTCAGCTCAAAAGCAGTCCGCTGCAGTCGTCCTACGCCCGCCGGGTTCCCATGGAGGCGTCGCGCGGCTGTTGGTGGGGCGAGCGCAGCCATTGCACGTTTTGCGGGCTGAACGGCGCGACCATGGCGTTCCGATCGAAGTCGCCGGCAAGGGTCGTCGACGAGCTTTGCTACCTCGCCGATCGATATCGTGCCGGCGAGGTGGATTTCGTCGACAACATCCTCGATCTTTCCTATTTCAAATCGGTCATTCCCGAATTGATCAGGCGAAAGAGCTCGCTGAGCCTCTTTTTTGAGACCAAGTCGAACCTCAAGGTCGACCAGATAAGATTGTTGAGCGAAGCCGGCGTAAAAAGCATTCAGCCGGGGATCGAGAGCCTCAGCACGGACGTTCTCAAGCTCATGGGCAAAGGCGTCACCGCCATCCAGAACGTCCAGCTTTTGAAGTGGTGCTCGCACTTCGGCGTGGCGGCCTACTGGAACCTACTGTACGGCTTTCCCGGTGAGGACCCGAAAAGCTACGATGCCATTCTGGAAGTGCTGCAGTGCCTGACGCATTTGGCCCCTCCCACTTCAGTTGCGCCGATACGCCTGGACAGGTTCAGCCCGAACTTCGCCGAGGCGAGCAAGCGCGGGCTCGCCAACGTCCGGGCGCTGAAATCCTATCGTTTCGTCTATCCGTTTGACGACGAGAGCCTCGACCGGTTGGGTTACTTTTTCGATTTCGAGTACGCGGATCAGAGACGGCCGCTACAGTATGTCGATCCGGTCGTGCGGCTGTGGTGCCAGTGGCGCGATCAAGGCGCGGGTCTTTTGCGCCATGATGTATTTGCCGACGGCACGGGGCGGGTCGTTGACGAGCGGTTCACGCGCAAGCTGCGCCGAATAGAGCTCGACGAGGTCCAGAACGCAATCGTGCTGTGCTGCGGCCATGTCCGCGACCGGCAGCAAGTGCTCGATCATCTGCGCCGGACCTTTTTGGGGCGCCGGTTCGAGGTCGAGGCGGTCTCGCGTTTTCTGGACTATCTCGTCGAGCATCGATTGGCGGTCCGGGAAGGCAACCGATATCTGAGCGTGATGCCGCCGCCTGATGAATTGACTGACGGAAATGAACGCATGGATGAAACACGGGAGCAACGGTCATGGACGAAAGAACGACATCGGGAATCCGAGTATTCGTGACGACGGTCGATGCGACGACCAACCTGGTGCTGCGAACCGAGGAAGAGGATCCGAATACCGGTCACAGGACCGAGGTGCCCGACGAAGCGGCGCGACCCTACCTCGCCCCGACGCCGGCGCTGCCGTCGGGATTTGTTCCCTCGGTGGTGATCTGGGTCGGCGGCGGAGGGGAGATTGCCACGTCGGCGCAGATGCAGGGGGGCCAAGGTCTTCGATCGCAGATCATCCCACGGCCGCCGCCGCCGCCGCCGCGACATGTCGATCCTGTCACCCATGTGGTTTCGCCACCCCCGCCGCCGTCGCCGCCGCCGCCGCCGACCGGAACTCTGCGCACCGAGGTCAGGTACGAGGAGCCGCCAAAGGTGTAAGGCGGCAAGGTAACTCACGGGCCGGAGGCCTGGAGCCGACTTGCGTTCTGCGCGACATGCGTCGATCGGCGCATGGTTGCCGTAAGCGTACGGCCCAGGCCCCGGTTGCTGCCGCGCCAGCCGGCGCATATGGAATGGCCGGGCATGAACGTTACGACAGAGGAGTTGCCGTGCGGCCGCGAGCTGACGCGCCTAATCCTGATGCGGCCCGATGCCTTGGCCGCGTCGGAATGCGAGCGCCTCATCGAAATCCATCGGACTTTCTGGCCGCGCAAGCGTGTGGATCATGGGGGAAACCACGTGCTGTTCGGCCCCGACCTGCGCGACTATGAGCCGGACGGCAGCCAGCTCTCCTTCGTCAGGCGGTTGGCGGCGGCGATAACCGACGAGGTCGAACATTTTTTTCAAGATGATCGAATTCACCTCGAATCCGTGTTCATCGCGGCGATGATTCAAGGTGCGCGGCAAGAGCTGCACGCGGACAACGAGAAATATGCCGAAGCCGGCTGGGTGCCCAATCACTCGCCGGATCGCGACTATACGGCAATCGTTTATCTCAATTCGGATTTCGGCGGCGGCGGGCTGTGCTTTCCGCAGCACCGGCTTTGCCTCAAGCCGGAAATGGGACTGCTGGTCGCCTTTCCAAGCACTCGATATTTCGTGCACGAGGTGCATCGCGTGAGCGCGGGCACGCGTTATTCCATGCCCTTATGGTTCACCCACGACAGCAGTCGTGCGGTCTGGTAATTTCATCGGACATGGAAAGTCGCCAATCGCCCTTCGCGTGGATGCGCCTGATCTTCCGTGTTCTGGCGATGGTTTGGCGCGCGGCGCGCCTTGCAACGATCGGCAGAATCGTTCTCGCCGTACTCCAGGGCGCGCTGCCGGTCGCGACGCTGTATACCCTGAAATTGACCATCGACAAGATTGCGAACGCCGCCCAATCGCCCCATCCGGGGCTGCTCGACGTGGCTTGGCTGATCGTTGCGCTCGCGGCGCTCGGCGCCGCAGCGAAATTGACGGACGCCTTGGCCGCGCTCGTGAGCCAGGCCCAGGAGCAAGCCGTGACGGCGCACGTCCAAGGCCTGATCCACGAGAGGGCAATCGAGGTGGATTTGGCCCACTACGAAAACCCCGAGTACCATGACACGCTGCACGGCGCTCAGCGCGAGGCCACTCATCGGCCGATAGAGATCGTCAACAGCTTGCAGGCGATCGGCCAGAACGTCTTGGCGGCCGCTTTCCTGGTAGTGCTGCTCCTGTCGCAAGATTGGATCGTCGCGATGGTCCTCGTCGTCGCCATTGTTCCCGGCGCATTGGTGAATTTGAGATACTCGCAGCGCCTGTTCGATCTTTACAAGAAAAACACACGCATCGAGCGAAGGTGGTGGTATCTCCACTGGATCCTGACCGGCGGCGCGTACGCCAAGGAAGTGCGTCTGTTCGATATCGGTCGGATGGTGATTCGGCGCGCGCGGAGCCTGCGACGGGTTTTGGACAGCGAGCGCCTGCGCCTGATGCGAACCGGAATGATCGCCGGATTGATCTTCGACCTCCCGGGCGGCGTGGCGATCGTCCTGGCGCTGACATATGCGGTGGACCGCACGATCCACGGAGCCATGACGATCGGCGCCCTCGTGATGTATTTTCAGACGTTTCAGCGAATGCAGGCCGATCTGCATGGGCTATTGGGCGGGGTGCTGCGTCTATACGAGCATGGTCAGTTCATCGAATATCTCTGCCGGTTTCTCGACCTCCAGCCGAATGTCCGGAATGCCGCATCCCCGGTCGCTTTTCCGCGACCCATGCGCGGCGGAATTTCCTTTGAGCACGTGCGGTTCGCTTACGGCAATTCCGGTCGAGGCGTGTTCGAGGATCTTTCGCTTTCCATACGGGCCGGGGAGCACGTTGCGCTCGTGGGGTTAAACGGCACCGGGAAGACGACGCTGGTCAAATTATTGTGCCGCCTGTATGATCCCGTCGGTGGACGGATCACGATCGACGGGACCGACCTTCGCGATTTCGAAGTCCGCGAGCTGAGACGGCAGATCGCCGTCGTATTCCAAGACCACGGACGGTATAATTTCAGCGCCCGGGAGAACATCTGGCTCGGCGACGTCGCCAAGAGCGCGGTCGACCCCGGCGTTGAAGACGCCGCCAAGGCGTCCGGCGCGCACGAAGTGCTGCGAAAGTTGCCGCGCGGCTACGATACCGAGCTTGGCATCTGGTTTGATGACGACGAAGAGCTCAGCGTCGGAGAATGGCAGAAGGTCGGGATCGCGCGCGCGTTTTTTCGCGACGCGCAGATCGTGATACTCGACGAGCCGACCAGCGCGCTCGACGCACCGGCGGAGCATGAGTTGTCTCGAACGCTGCATGAGTTGTGCGCCAACCGGACGACGATCGTGATCAGCCATCGACTTTCCGTGGCGCGGAGCTGTGACCGCATCTGTGTGCTGGCCGACGGCAAGATCGTCGAGCATGGACCGCATCAGGACTTGATGGCGTCCGGTGGCGCATACGCGCGGATGTTCGCGCTGCAATCGGCCAATTACGAGCGGTGAGGCGCGCTAATTAGCTAGGACGGGCCGAGAGCTTGGTCGGCCCGCGGGGCCAGGTCGGCCCGATGGCCGAAAGCATGCTTGGCCCGGTTGAGTCGGACCGGGACCGCAGGCCGCGAGCGGGGGATGCATGCTCGGTCCGCGTGGCCAAGTAAACGCGCCGGACGGTTCAGGGCTGAGCCGCCGGGCTAAGCCGTTGAGCACATTGGCAGAGGGGCCCCCGCCTCGATGCCGGGCGCACCTGACCAAGGGCGTATCCCTCCGCCGTTGCGTGCCGCCGGGGAATTTTGCTATGTCCCGCGCCGACTTGAGGCGCGGACAGCGATGCCTGCGCCTGCATGCGGCCGGGTAAGGGGGAGCCAAAGACCCGGCCATTCCAAGAAAACCGGGGTTTTCCATGAATGCTTTGTGGCTGATCGTCGCCTGCGGGGCGCTGTCGATCCTCTACGCGATCTGGGCGATTCGCTCGGTGCTCGCGTCCGACGCCGGCAGCGCGCGCATGCAGGAGATTTCCGCCGCCGTGCGCGAAGGCGCGCAGGCCTATCTCAAGCGCCAGTACACCACGATCGGCATCGTCGGCATCGTGATCTTCGTGATCGTCGGCTATTTCCTCGGCTGGCTGGTGGCGATCGGCTTCGCGATCGGCGCGGTGCTCTCCGGCACCGCCGGCTTCATCGGCATGAACGTCTCGGTGCGCGCCAATGTCCGCACCGCCCAGGCCGCGATCGGCTCGCTTGCCGGCGGCCTCGAGCTCGCCTTCAAGTCGGGCGCGATCACCGGGCTTCTGGTCGCCGGCCTCGCGCTGCTCGGCGTCACCCTCTACTTCGGCTTCCTCACCGGCACGCTGCACTTCGCCGCCAACGACCGCACCGTGATCGACGCCATGGTGGCGCTCGGCTTCGGCGCCTCGCTGATCTCGATCTTCGCCCGGTTGGGAGGCGGCATCTTCACCAAGGGCGCCGACGTCGGCGGCGATCTCGTCGGCAAGGTCGAGGCCGGCATTCCGGAGGACGACCCGCGCAATCCCGCGACCATCGCGGACAACGTCGGCGACAACGTCGGCGACTGCGCCGGCATGGCGGCCGACCTGTTCGAGACCTATGCGGTGACCACGGTCGCCACCATGGTGCTCGCCGCGATCTTCTTCAACGGCACGCCGTTGCTCTTCACCATGATGACCTTGCCGCTCGCGATCGGCGGGGTGTGCATCATCACGTCGATCATCGGCACCTTCTTCGTCAAGCTCGGCGCCAGCCAGTCGATCATGGGCGCGCTCTACAAGGGGTTGATCGTCACCGGCATCCTGTCGCTCGGCGGCATTGCGCTGGTGATCAACTGGCTGATCGGCTTCGGGCCGATCACGGCCGCGGGCGGCGTGCAGTACACCGGCAGCGCGCTGTTCATCTGCGGCGTGGTCGGCCTCGGCGTCACCGCGCTGATCATCTGGATCACCGAGTACTATACCGGCACCGACTTCCGCCCGGTCAGGTCGATCGCGGCGGCCTCGGTCACCGGCCACGGCACCAACGTCATCCAGGGTCTCGCGATCTCGCTCGAGTCGACCGCCGGGCCGGCGCTCGTCATCATCGCCGGCATCCTGATCACCTACGGCATCGCCGGCCTGTTCGGCATCGCGATCGCGGTCACCACCATGCTGGCGCTCGCCGGCATGATCGTCGCGCTCGACGCCTTCGGCCCGGTCACCGACAATGCCGGCGGCATCGCCGAGATGGCCGGGCTGCCGAAGGACGTGCGCAAGTCGACCGACGCGCTCGACGCGGTCGGCAACACCACCAAGGCGGTGACCAAGGGCTATGCGATCGGCTCGGCCGGCCTCGGCGCGCTGGTGCTGTTCGCCGCCTACAACCAGGACCTCAAGTTCTTCACCGACAACGCCGCCCAGCACGTCTATTTCAAGGACGTGCATCCCGACTTCTCGCTCAACAACCCGTACGTGGTGGTCGGCCTCCTGTTCGGCGGCCTGCTGCCTTACCTGTTCGGCGCCATGGGCATGACGGCGGTCGGCCGCGCCGCGTCCTCGATCGTCGAGGAGGTGCGCCGCCAGTTCCGCGAGAAGCCCGGCATCATGCAGGGCACCGACAAGCCGGACTATGGCCGCGCGGTCGACATGCTCACCCGCGCCGCCATCAAGGAGATGATCGTCCCGTCGCTGCTGCCGGTGCTGTCCCCGATCGTCGTCTACTTCGCGATCTACCTGATCGCCGGCGGCGGTGTCGCGGGCAAGAACGCGGCGTTTTCCGCGGTCGGCGCCATGCTGCTCGGCGTGATCGTCACCGGGCTGTTCGTCGCGATCTCGATGACGTCGGGCGGCGGCGCCTGGGACAACGCGAAGAAGTACATCGAGGACGGCCACTACGGCGGCAAGGGCTCCGACGCCCACAAGGCCGCGGTAACCGGCGACACCGTCGGAGATCCCTACAAGGACACGGCGGGGCCGGCGGTGAACCCGATGATCAAGATCACCAACATCGTCGCGCTTCTGCTGCTCGCGATCCTGGCGCACTGAGAAGGCGAATAGGGAGTAGCGAGTAGCGAGTAGCGAGTAGCGAGTAGCGAGTAGCGAGTAGCGAGTAGCGAGTAGCGAGTAGGAAGCAGACCCTATTCGCTACTCGCCTCTTCGCATCACATCCCGCTCGGCTTGAAGATCTTCACGAAGAAGCCGGCGATGCTCTGCTGCTCGCCGCCCGAGGGCGTGGTGCGGCTGATGTAGTCGAAGATCTTGCCGTCCTTGATGCCGTAATTGGCGATGCGCTGGACCTTGCGGTCCTTGTCGAAATAGACCGCGACCACGCGCCGGTCGGTTTCCTTCTGCGGCAGGAACGAGGTCTGCTCGGTGCGCTGCGAGATGTAATAGAACACCTCGCCCGAGATGGTCGCGACCGTCGAGGGCGTGCCGAGCACGATCAGCACCTGCTCCTGCGAGGCGCCGAGCGGGATCTGGTCGAGCGCGCCCTCCGGGATCAGGTAGCCGCGCTGATAGGTCTGGGTGATGAAGCAGCCGCCGAGCGGCAGGCCGAGTGCAAGCACGAGCGCGGCCGCGCGCAGTCGCGCCGCCGTCGTCCGGCCGGGTCGGTACGCGTGCGTTCGGCTCAAATCCCGCTTTCCCCTCAAGTCCCTTGCTGGTCCCCTTGCCTGCGGCGGGCGGTTGACCTACCTCGCGCCGGCAAGATTTTCAGCGAAACCCTAACACCCCGTTGAAAGGTATGATTCTTCGGCTGTTTCACCGCGCCCCGGCACCCGGCACCATTGCCGCGCTCTATGGCGCGATCGTGGCGCAGGCGCGCGACCCCGCCTTCTACCTCGCTTTCGGCGTGCCCGATACGGCGGAGGGCCGTTTCGACCTGATCGTGCTGCATCTCGCGCTTCTGTGCCGCAAGCTCGGCCGCGAAATCTGCGAAGCCGGAGCGCCCGACCTGAGCCAGCGCGTTTTCGATATGTTCTGCGCCGACATGGACCACAATCTGCGCGAGATGGGCGTCGGCGATCTCACGGTGCCGAAAAAGATGCGCCGGATGGGCGAGGCCTTTTACGGCCGGCTCGAGGTCTACGATCGCGCCCTTGCGGCCGCCAGCGACGAGGAACTCGCCGCGGCGCTCAGCCGCAATGTTCTCGGCCAGGCAACAACAGCGGCGCCGGCGCGGCGGCTCGCCGCTTACGTGCGCGCCGCGGCCGATCGGCTCGACGCGACGCCGTTCACCAAGCTTGCCGACGCGCAAATCGCTTTCCCGGATCCCGATGCGATCGCGCTGCCGACGGGCGAGGTCGCGCCATGAGGGCAAAACCGGCGGCAAAACCCGCAACCAATCCCTGGCGGGTGCCGGTGCGGCGCGACGACGTGCCGGGGACGGGCCTGCACCTGGAGCTGACCGCCGACGCCGCAACGCGCGCCGCGATCGCGGCGCTCGCGGCCGTTCCGGCGTTGCCACGGCTCGCGGCGAGCCTCGACATCGCGCGGCAGGGCAGGGGCCTGCGCGTCGACGGCGAGATTTCGGCCACGGTCGAGCAGACCTGCGTCGTGACGCTCGAACCGATGACGAGCGAAATTCGCGAGCCGATCGAGCTCGTTTTCATGCCGGCCGGGGCATCCGCCCAGGCTGACGCGGCCGGGGAAGACCTCGATCCGACGGGCGCCGACGCGCCCGAAGCTCTCATCGACGGCGTTGCCGATGTCGGCGCGGCCGCGACCGAGTTCCTGCTGCTTGCGATCGATCCCTATCCGCGCAAGCCCGGCGCGGTCTTCGCCGCCCCCGCGAGCGAGGATGCCGGCGCGCATCCCTTCGCGGCGCTCGCGGCGTTGAAGAGGTCGCCGAGCCAAAAGTGACCGGTAGCTGGTAGGTGTTTAGACACCGAAGAGCCGACAGGATTCCGGCATAATGGCGCGCGTCGCCTCGTCGCGCATTGGCGGCATTTCGCTGCCAGCCCCATGGAACTGCGGGAAAATCAAGCCGCGGCGGTAGATAAATCCCCCATTGCGGCGGTCCGCCGACACGCTATTGTCCCGCCTTGCCCGGGCCCATCGGTCGCGTCGGACCGAGCCTCCACCGCGAGACCCATCCGCCGATCCATGCCGCAAAAGGTCCGAATTGCGCTCGACGCCATGGGAGGGGACCATGGCGCGTCCGTGGTCGTACCGGGCGCCGCCGCGGCGCTTGCGCGCCATCCCGACACCGAGTTCATCCTGTTCGGCGACGCCGGCGTCATCGCGCCGCTGCTCGCGCAGCATGCGAAGCTGTCGGCGGTCACGCGCGTCGTCCACACCGATGTCGCGGTCAAGATGGACGAGAAGCCGAGCCAGGCGCTGCGCCACGGGCGCTGGAAGTCGTCCATGTGGCTGGCGATCGACGCGGTCAAGAAGGGCGAGGCGGACGCGGCGATCTCGGCCGGCAACACCGGCGCGCTGATGGCGATGGCGCGGTTCAGCCTCAAGACCATGCCGGGGATCGAGCGTCCGGCGATCGCCGCGCTGTGGCCGACCTTGCGCGGGGAATCGATCGTGCTCGATCTCGGCGCCTCGATCGGCGGCGATGCGCGCCACCTGGTCGAGCTCGCCGTGATGGGCGGCGCCATGGCGCAGGTGCTGTTCGACCTCGAGCGGCCGACCATCGGCCTGCTCAATATCGGCGTCGAGGAGGTCAAGGGCCTCGACCAGGTGCGCGAGGCCGGCCGCATCCTGCGCGAGACCCCGCGCGACACGCTCGAATATGTCGGCTTCGTCGAGGGCGACGACATCGGCAAGGGGACCGTCGACGTGGTGGTGACCGAGGGGTTTGCCGGCAACATCGCGCTCAAGGCGGCGGAGGGCACCGCCAAGCAGTTCGCCGAATATCTGCGCAACGCCATGCGCCGCACCCTGATGGCGCGCATCGGCTACCTGTTCGCGCGCGGGGCGTTCCGCGCCTTGCGCGACAAGATGGATCCGAAGCGGTCGAACGGCGGCGTCCTCATCGGCCTCAACGGCATCGTGATCAAGAGCCACGGCGGCACCGACGCCGAGGGCTTCGCGTTCGCGATCGACATCGGCTACGACATGGCGAAGTACCAGCTGCTCGACAAGATCAACCGCATGCTCGGACCGCCCGCCGCCTCCTCGCGCGTCGCCGGAGCCGCCTCGTGAGCGTGACGCGTTCGGTGGTGCTCGGCGTCGGTCGTTACCTGCCCGAGCACGTGATGACCAATGCGGAGCTGGCCGCGAAGGTCGACACCTCCGACGAGTGGATCGTGCAGCGCACCGGCATCCGCGAGCGGCGCATTGCCGCGCCGGGCGAAACCACCTCCGACCTCGCCATCAAGGCGGCGCGCTCAGCGCTCGCGGCCTCCCATGTCGAGGCGCCCTCGATCGACCTGATCGTGGTCGCGACCGCGACGCCCGACAACACCTTTCCGGCGAGCGCCGTCTCGGTGCAGGCCGGCCTCGGCATCACGCAAGGCGCGGCGTTCGACCTGCACGCGGTGTGCTCCGGCTTCGTCTACGCGCTCGCGACCGTCGACGGGCTGCTCAAGGCCGGCACCTTCAAGCGCGCGCTCGTCATCGGCGCCGAGACCTTCTCGCGCATTCTCGACTGGGAGGACCGCGGCACCTGCGTGCTGTTCGGCGACGGCGCCGGCGCAGTGATCCTCGAGGCGCAGCAGCTGCCCGGCACGCGCGAGGACCGCGGCATTCTCGTCTCGCGCCTGCGCTCCGACGGCCGCTACAAGGACAAGCTCTACGTCGACGGCGGCCCGAGCTCGACCCAGACGGTCGGCCACCTGCGCATGGAGGGCCGCGAGGTGTTCAAGCATGCGGTCGCGATGATCACCGACGTGATCCAGGATTCGTTCGTCGAGACCGGCTACAGCGCCGCCGACATCGACTGGTTCGTGCCGCACCAGGCCAACAAGCGCATCATCGACGCCTCCGCCGTCAAGCTCGGCATCGCGCCCGAGAAGGTGGTGATCACGGTCGACAAGCACGGCAACACGTCGGCCGCCTCGATCCCGCTCGCGCTGTCGGTCGCGGTCGCCGACGGCCGCATCAAGAAGGGCGACCTGATCCTGCTCGAGGCCATGGGCGGCGGCTTTACCTGGGGCGCGACGCTGCTGCGGTGGTGAGCGCAGGGCATCTACAGCCGTTACGTGCTGCATCCGCATTCGACTCAACCGTTTTCGAATTCACGCCGAACAAACCCAATCGGCCCGATGTCTCTGTCGGCGCTGCGTTTTTCCGTGATCGCCGACCCAGCCCGGATGAGGCGAAGTGCCGAGTTCCTCCCCATCGAGAGAGTCCAACGGGGCCAACCAAAATACAGGCGATTTACAGGGCGAAAATGCGATGAAGTACAATAGAACGCATTGCAATCACAAGCAAAAACGCCGCTGACTGGAAACAGGACGGAACAGGGGAATAACAGGCCGGATCAGGCGGAATAACAGGGCGGATCAGTCGAAAAAAACAACCGGGTTCCCGCGTGGAGCTCGATTGCTCGGCTCCGCAGAACGCGATTGCGCAAATGCAAACGCCCGGTCGCCGTTGTCGGCGTCCGGGCGCTTTTTCTGAACTCTGCACTTAATGCCATACCGACCATCGCGACGGGGCGCAAGCAAAAAAATTCGGACCGGCGAATAGCGTGGAAATTGCCGAGCGTCATCGAACCGCGATCGTCGCGGCGTTCACCGCCCCAGGAGCTCGTCGATCCGCGCGAGCCATTGTCGGGCGCTGCCCCGCCAGGCCGCGGGATCGATGCCGGGCGCGAAGAGGCGGCTGAATTCCTGCGGCAGCGCGCCATCGTCGTAGCGGCGCAGCAATCGCGCGATGTCGGCGCGCGTCTCGGCCCAGTCTTCCGCATTGGTGGCCCTGCGGAAGGACGCGATCGCCGCCGCGAGCGTATCGCCCGCGATGTCCTGGTGAAACCATCCGGCGATCAGGGCGTCGAGAAACGGATAGGCATGCTCGCCGACGAAGTGGCTGTTCGAGCCCTCGCGCCGGATGCGCCATGCCGGCAGCTCGGACGCCGGCGCGACAAGCAGCGCCGGCCCCTGCGGGCGAACCCCGTCGCGCAGCAATCTGCCCCAGTGGCGCGGCAGCTGGTCGATGACGGCTTCCCAGCGTCGCTCGGCGCGCTGCCGCGGCTCGGGCCAGATCGCCGCGATCGCCGCCTCGACGCCGGCGGTCGTCCACGGCAGCACCCACAGCCGCTCGTCGAAGCGGAAGACGCGGATCGCTACGTCCGTGACCGTGACCGAGTGTTCGGCTGCGGCGAAGACCGCATAGACACGTGCGAGCGCGTCCCGGCGCTGGGTGTCGAGCGCCCGACCGCCCGACCGAAGCGTCACCGTCTCGGCCTCGACCGTGACTTCGTCCATCATGCCTGTGCCAGGTCCGATCCGCAGCGCGACCAGCCACGTGGGTGTACGCTTGAATATACGGCAGAGCAGGGCAGGAAACCTGCGCCAATATCTCGATCGTCGCTGAGGCCGCCGCCTGTTTCAGACATCAGGGGCAACGTTCATAAAGCGTGGGCGTTGCGGCTGCTTGCAGTCATCGCGTCCGCGCCAAACGGTGCTAACGTGAGCAGCAGTCCGGGAGATCTGCAAATGGTTGCGCTCAGACTATACCCCCTGGTCGCGCTGCTTGGCCTTACGGCACTATGCTATCAATCCCCTGGGCTACGGGCTCAAGCTGCGCTCTCAGCCGAAATTCAAACTCGAATCGCGCGTGTGGGCGCATGCCTCACCACGCCCGTGGTGGAAAAGGACGACCCTCACGCTTGTCAAACGCTCGCGGACCGCATGGTCGCAGATCATGTGCCGGGCCTCAGCGTTGCTGTCATTCGCAATGGGGCCATCGAGTGGGCGCAGGGATTCGGCGTCGTGCGACTGGGCGGCGCGCCGGTCACCGCCGAGACATTGTTCCAGGCCGGAAGCATCAGCAAGGCGGTCGCCGCGATGGCTGCGCTTCACCTCGTCGAGCAAGGAAGGCTGTCGCTCGACTCGGATGTAAATCAGGCGCTCACCTCGTGGAAGATTCCCACGAGCGCGGCCGCGCCGGGCGCCGTGGTCACGCTGCGCGAGTTGCTCAGTCACACCGCCGGGCTCACGGTGCACGGGTTCCCCGGCTACGCCGCAAGCGCACCCATTCCGACGCTCGTTCAAGTCTTGAATGGCGAGAAGCCCGCCAACACCAGCCCGGTCCGCTTGGAAGCCCTGCCCGGAAGCCGTTGGAAATACTCGGGCGGCGGCTACACGGTGATGCAGCAGTTGCTGATCGACGTCTCGCATCAGCCGTTTCCCGCACTTCTGCACGACACCGTGCTGGCGCCGATCGGCATGACGCACAGCACCTACGAGCAACCATTGCCGGAGGCGCAGCGGGCAAACAGCGCGACGCCCTACGAGCGCAACGGCACGTCCGTCGAGGGAGGCTTTCACACCTATCCCGAGATGGCGGCCGCCGGCCTATGGACGACGCCGACGGACCTCGCCCGCTTCGCGATTGAAATTCAGCGCTCGCTGCGCGGCGATGCCAATCATGTGCTGTCGGCGGCAATGGCCAGGCAGATGTTGACCGTCGTGCAACGGCATTACGCGCTGGGTCTCGAAATCGGCGGCTCGCCGGGAAATCGATATTTCACGCATGATGGGGTCGACGCGGGATTTGAGGCCTATCTCATCGCCTACGAGCAGGGTGGTGACGGGGCTGTGGTGATGACCAATGCGCAGGGCGGCATCGAGCTCGCTCACGCGCTCATCGGCAGCATCGCCAAGGTTTACGGTTGGCCCGATCTGCAACACATCGTGCGCACGGCCGTCAAGGTCGAGCCGTCCATTCTGGCGGCCTGTGCGGGCGTGTACGACATCGACAGCGACCCGAAATTCTCTTTGGACATCAGGCTGGAGAACGGGCAGCTGGTGGTCCACAGCCCGTTCCGCCCGAAATACCAACTCTTTCCCGAATCTCAGAACCAGTTCTTCGCCAAGGTGATCGGCACCGAGTTCGAATTCCTGAGGGATGACTCCGGGCGGGTCGGGCACCTGGTCCTTCATCATGGAGGCGAGGAGACGAGGGGCGAACGGAAACAATAGTCGGGTCGCGGTCTCGGATCAGGCGATTTTCTCCGCCGCCGCGATCATGCATGATCATGCGCGGCGGACTGATCGAACGCGCCCCCGCGGATTCATGTTCGACGGAAGAAGGCTGGAATTGTGTAGCGGCGGCTGAGCCGGGAGTGAGGCTGCCTGGGTTTGCGTCAAGCCGATCAAGCGGATTTCCCTCAGGAGTGCGCGCGCCTCACGTGCCGCTCGGAATGGCTCCCAGTTCCAGGAACATCGGCTGCGGCTGCGGCCGGTCGCCGAGCTCTCCGGCGGTGACGTCCAGCGGAATGAACCCGAGCTTTTCGTAGAAGCCGACAGCGTCCGGTTTGGCATCGACCACGACCCCCAGGCAACCGACCGTGGCGGCCGTGCTATGGGCGAGCGTGAAGACGAACCGCTGCAGAGCCTGGGCGACGCCGCCGCTGCGGAACCGTTCGTCGACCGCAAGGCGCGCGAGGCGCAGGACCGGAACCGGATAGGCGGGCAGGCGCTTGCGTTTGGCCTCGGAGAGGCGCGCCGTCATCAGCTCCGATGCCGCGACTGTCGCAAATCCGACGATCGGCCCGCCCTGGTCGACGGCGACGTACGTGACCCCGATATGGTGTCGGAACTGGTTCTGGCCGGCGTAACGTGCGAAGAAGCGATCGAGCTCGATGTTGCCGGAATGGAATCTCGCCCGGTCGTCCTGTGGCTCGAGCCGCCGGATCGTGACGGTCATCGGCGGCTATTTGCGGCCAGTGGATTTGCCGGACATGAGCGCGCGCAACGCCTTGCGCGGCTTGCGCGGCTTCGCGATCAGCCGCGCAACGTCGCTGAGCGAGCGCTCGGACAGCACAAGGCGCGGCGGAATGATGACATCCGGCGGCAGCTCGCGCAGGGCCTGCAGGTGATGCAACAGGGCCTGCTCCACCAGCGCCCCTTTCTTCATCCCGTGCGCATCGGCATATCGTTCGACTCGCTCCCGCGTCTCTTGTGAAATATGCGCCGAAATCTGGGTGTCACTCATGGCAGTCTCGTCTTGTCGTTTCTACAAAAATATAGGAAAACACAGATAAACTTGCAAGAGGGCGATCGGTTGACGGTCGCGACGAACAGCACCCGCAACGAGCGGACCGACGCTTCCGGTTCCGGCTTGCGGAATGGGCGCACCTCGATAAATTCGATCGGCGGACACGATTGTCGCCATTCGGCGTGCGGCCAACGGACATGCACATGCTCGACGGAATAACGCTCGAACTGCTGTGGCGGCGGCTGATCTCGATCGTCGATGAGGCCGCCGTCTCGCTGGTGCGGACGTCGTTCTCGACGGTCGTTCGCGAGTCGAACGACTTCGCCTGTGTCATCACCGACGCGCAGGGCCGCTCGATCGCCCAGGCGACGAACAGCATCCCGTCCTTCATCGGCACGGCGCCGCGGACCATTCGCGCGTTCCTCGACGAGTGGCCGCCGCAGGATCTGCACGAGGGCGACATCCTCATCACCAACGATGTCTGGCTCGGCACCGGGCATCTGCCCGACATCACGGTGGCGAAGCCGATCTACCTCGACGGCCGCCTGGTCGCCTTCGCGGGATCGGTGGCGCACTCGCCGGACATCGGCGGCCGCATGCGCTCGGCCGACGCCCGCGAGGTTTTTGAGGAAGGCCTGCAAATTCCGCCCATGAAGGTGGTGGAGCGCGGGGCGATGAACGCCACGCTCGAACGCATCTTGCGCAAGAATGTCCGCGTGCCGGACCAGGTCATGGGCGACCTCTACGCCCAGTTCACGGGTCTCGCCCTGATCGAGCGCCACATCGTCGCGCTGATGAAGGAGCGCGGTCTCGCCACCCTCGACGAGGTCTCGCACGAGCTGCGCAGCCGCAGCGAGGCGGCGATGCGCAAGGCGATCCGCGCGCTCCCCGACGGCACCTATCGGGCGGAAGCGATCAGCGACGGTTTCGACGCGCCGATCAGGCTCAAGCTCGCGCTGACGATCGCGGGCGACCGGATGGTGGCGGATTTCGCCGGCTCCGCGCCGCAAGTCCCGCGCTCGATCAACGTGTGCCTCGCCTACACCACCGCGTACACGTCCTACGGGATCAAGGCGGTGCTGTGCCCGGACGTGCCCAACAACGACGGCGCGCTCGCGCCGCTGGAAATCACCGCGCCGGTCGGCTCGATCCTGAATTCCCGGCCGCCGGCCGCGGGCGGTGCGCGCGCCTTGATCGGCCACTTCCTGCCCGCGATGGTGATCAGCGCACTTGCGGGCGTGGTCCCCGAGCGCGCGATCGCCGGCGTCGGCTCGCCGCTGTGGTGCGTGAACATGGCGGGCACGCGCGCCGACGGCCGCACTTTTGCGAACATGTTCTTTCTCAATGGTGGCTACGGCGCGAGCGCCCACGCCGACGGCACCAACGTGCTGTCCTGGCCGAGCAACGTTTCGTCGACGCCCGTCGAGGTGATCGAGCAATTGGCGCCCCTGAAGGTGCATTTTCGCCGGCTGCGATCGCTCGTTGACGCGAATGGCGCGCTGCGCGGCGGCAGCGGACAGGAGCTGCTGCTCGAAAGCCTCAATCCGACGCCGGCGGCCGTGTCGTTCCTCGCCGAGCGGACGAAGCCCGAGACAGCCGCCCCCGGCATTCGCGGCGGCCTGCCGGGTGCGCCCGGCGAGATTCTCATCGATGGCAAGCCGGCTGATCCGAAGGCACGGCACGTCATTGAGCCCGGGAGCAAAATCCTGCTGAAGACGCCCGGCGGGGGCGGCTATGGCGACCGCCGTGCGCGTTCTCCCGAGCTGATCGAGCGCGATCGCGTCGCAGGATATCGGTCATGACCGCAAGCCATCTGTCGCTCGGCATCGATATCGGCGGGACCTTCACCGACATCGTGCTCTACGGCGAGGACGACGGAAGCGTCTGCAGCCACAAGGAGCTGACGACGCCGCTCGAGCCGACCGAAGGCGCGATCCGCGGCATCAGGATCTTGCTCGAGCGCGAGGGCATTTCGCCGCAACGCATCACGCGCGTGGTCCACGCCACGACGCTGTTCGCCAATGCGCTGATCGAGCGGCGCGGCGCGAAAACGGGCCTCGTCACGACGGCGGGATTCCGCGACACCTTGGAGATGCGGCGCGAATTCAAATACGATCTCTACGACCTGTTCATCGAAATGCCGCCAGCGCTCATTCCACGCGAGCTCCGCCTCGAGGTCGCGGAGCGCGTGCGCGCCGACGGGGCTGAGGATGCGCCGCTCAACGAGGATGACGTCATCGCCGCCGGCCGGGTCCTGGCGGCGCAAGGCGTCGCGTCGGTCGCGGTCGTCTTCCTGCACGCCTATGCCAATCCGGCGCACGAACGCCGCACGCGCGATCTTCTGGAGCGGCATTTCCCCGGGCTCTACGTCTCGATCTCGAGCGAGGTCGCGCCGCAAATTCGCGAATTCGAGCGCACGTCCACCACGGCCGCCAATGCCTATGTGCGGCCGATGGCGGACCGCTATCTCGCGAGTCTCGAAACGCAGCTCAAATCGCTCGGCATCGGCGCGCCGCTGCTGATGATGCTGTCGAACGGCGGCTTCACCCACGCCGGCGAGGCGCGCCGCTTTCCGGTCCAGCTGCTCGAGTCCGGCCCGGCCGCCGGCGCGATCGCGGGCGCCTATTTCGGCAAGCGCTCGGGCGTGGCCAATGTGCTGGCCTTCGACATGGGGGGAACCACCGCGAAGCTCAGCATCGTCGAGAACAATCAGCCGTTGATCGCCTACCAGTTCGAAGCGGCGCGCGCGCGCCGCTTTGCTCCGGGCAGCGGCATGCCGATCAATATCTCGTCCGTGCAATTGATCGAGATCGGGGCAGGGGGCGGCAGCATCGCGCATCTCGACAGCCTGAATTTGCTGAAGGTCGGTCCCCGCAGCGCCGGCGCGCAGCCCGGGCCCGCCTGCTACCAGCGCGGCGGCGACCGGCCGACCGTCACGGACGCCAACCTGATCGTCGGCCATCTTGATGCCGATACGTTTGCGGGCGGCACGATGCAGCTCAGCCGGCATGCGGCGACCCGATCGGTCGAGCCGCTGACGGGTCCGCTGCACATGCCGACCGAGCGCGTGGCCGATGGCGTCGTCGCGGTCGTCAACGAGAACATGGCGTCGGCCGCGCGCGTGCACGTCGCCGAGGGCGGCCACGACGTCGAGAAGTTCGTGCTGCTGGTGACCGGGGGCGGCGGGCCGCTGCACGGCTGCGACGTCGCGCGCCGGCTCGGCATGAGCCGGGTGATCTGCCCGCCCGGCGCGGGCGTCGCCTCGGCGGTGGGCCTGCTCATCGCGCCCGCCCGCATCGACCGCGTGCGCAGCATCGCGCACGCGCTACGCGACATCGGCGTCGGCGAGCTCGAAGCCGCCTTCGCGGCGCTCGAAGCGGACGCCGCGGCGGTCATGCGCGAGACGCTCGGCGACGGCGGCGCCTTCGCGTTCGAGCGCGCCGCCGACGCTCGCTTCGTCGGGCAGGGATTCGAGATCGTGACGCGGCTGCCGGGCGGGCCATTCGACGCGACGACGCCCGCCCGCATCGTCGCCGAATTCAAGGATTGCTACGCCCGTATCTTTGCCCAGGTGCCGCCGGTCGACGAGATCGAGCTCATCAATCTGCGGCTCGCCGCGATCGAGCAGGCGGTCGATCGGCCGCTCCGGCTGACGCGCGCGAGGACGGAGGCTCGGAGCATCGGCCCCGGCAGCCGCGACGTCTGGGACGGCAGCGCCGCCGCGTGGCGTCGCCTGAAGGTCATCGCCCGGGAAGCGCTCGAGACCGGCCAGGAATTGATCGGGCCCATCGTGGTCGAGGATGCCTCCTCGACACTTCTGATTCCCGACGGCGCACGGGCGCGGCGCGACGCTTCCGGCAATATCGTGGTGGATCTCGAGCGAGCGCAGGTCGCCACAGGCGAGACGGTCCCAGGTATCGGGCAAAGGTCGGCTAACGCGTCATAGCGGTCGCCGTAGGGCTCCCCGCTGGGGGCGGCATGCGCGCGAACGGACCGCGGAAGCGGACCTGGACTCAGGCAGGCCGATTCGGTCGCGATGGCCAAGTCGCCTCGGTGCAGGAAGACGAACCATCAAATGATCTTTTGCTCTAGAATTTGGTGACCGTGACCTTCACACCCGTGAGCCCTTGTACGAGAACATCGACGTCTGCACCGTATACGCGAATTGAAGCGCCTTCCCCTTCGGTCTTGAGCTGCGTCAACCTCGCGGTTGCGGCAATCGAATGGCAAACACCCTCGGGACCAGTTCCTTTGTTGACCACCAGGGCAAATCCTCCTGGCTTGTTTTGTGATCGATCGTAGGCAAGCACTTGACCCGCCGTGATCGCGGTCCCTTCGCAAGTTATCGTGGCTCCTCGAAATATCGTGGTCGGGGCTTTCGGGGGCTCCGATGATGTTGCAATGGTCCGTCCGACCCGAAAACCGACTTTGAAGTACCGATGACCCATCTCCATCCTGTTGCGAGAGGCGGAAAAAACCGGCGAACCACCGCGGATAATACGCGTCCCGCAATCGCCGCCCGCGATCCACGCCGCCCCATCCGTCGGCGCTCCGTCGTAGCTGTGGTGGACACAATCCTCCACCCACGAGTAGACGTTTCCGACCATGTCATAGAGGCCGAAGCCATTGGCCGCGAACGAGCCGACCGGCGACGTCTGCTTCTCGTCCCACTGGCTGCCGCAACCATCGCAGTTGGCGTTATTGGTGCCGATGTCGTTACCCCAAGGATACACTGTCTGCGTTCCGGCGCGCGCGGCATACTCGTATTCGGCCTCGGTGAGTAACCGATAGGACTTTCCAGTTATTTTTGAAATCCATGCAACATAGCGCTGAGCATCGGTCCACATCACATTGATTACTGGCCGCCGTCCTCGACCCCAGCCATTGTCGGAGATACGAAGGGCATAATCTTCGCGCTCGCCGGCACTGCCTCCAGCGCAATCGCCCTTGGCGACGCACAAGTCCCATTCGTCAAATGTTATTGGAAATTCGGAAACTGCAAACGGTTGAGCGATGGTCACCCTGTGCCGCGGGCGTTCCTCGCTAGAACTACCTCTCTCACCTTCGGCGGAGCCCATCATGAAGCTCCCGGCCGGCACTTCGATCATCTCAGGGCAATTGCCGCAATCCTTAAACGTGCGAAGACAATTGCCCATTCCGAACACACAGATCGCATCCGCTCTGATGTTTGACAGGCAAATAAACCACGCCACGAGTAGTATACGCACCGGTCCGCCCGCTGCCCCTCCGAACAATGTCGCGCCCGCACCTCGCTTCGCACCTTTTGGCATGACAAACCTCCTCCTGGTTGTCGAAATCGGGATTCACCCGCCGTGCGGCATCCTCAACCCGCCCCCCCAATGAAACTCCCGCAGGACGCCCTCGCGCTTATATCAACGAAACATCTCACTCGCCTACCGTGCGGCGTCAGGATTAAGGCGGCACACAGGCGCCTGACCCTAACGATCCGTTGCGCTATTTCCTCTTTTCGACGTCGGGATCGATCCGTTTGGCCTCCTCGAGATCGGCTTCGCCGCCGTCCACATCTCCTCGCAAACGCTTGGCCATGCCGCGATTGTAAAATGCAGAGGCATGGGCGGGATCGAGCCGGATCGCTTCGGTCGAGTCGGCGATCGCGCGATCATAATCCCTCTTTTTCAAATATAAAGCCGCTCGATTGTTATAGGCTGCAACGTCTTTTGGCTCCAGTTCAATCACTTTGCTGTAGTCGGCGATCGCGCGATCATAATCCTTCTTCTCATAGTAGCAATTTCCGCGATGAAAGTATGCCCGCGAAAAGGTAGCATCGATTCGGAGTGCCTCACTGTAGTCGGCGATGGCGTGGTCATAATTGCCTTTTTCGTAGTACGCCGTGCCGCGACCAACAAAAGCCTGGGCGCGGTTGGGCTGAAGCCGAATCGCCACGTCGAAGTCGGCGATAGCTTGGTCATAGTGAACCGTTCGCTTAAACGCGTTGCCGCGATTTTGAAAAGCAGTGGCCAGGTTGTTCCCGGCCAGGTGACCGGACTGGATCTTGGCTGTGCAGTCGAGAATTATGAGATCGGGCCTAAAGTATTTGCTCTGGCTTTCGCACCAGCTTTGATCAATAGCGGACGGTGATACAATCCCCAGAGCCTGACGCATCTGCTCTATCGTCCCTCTTCCCCGACTCGTCCTTAGCGAGATGGAAAATCGGATTGCATTTGCAGCACTGGTTTTGTCCATCAGCCAAGCACCCCCAAAATCGATGATGATGTTCATTGTCTCATCGTCCGTGACCACCTCGCGGCGATCCAGCGAGAAAACAATCAGGCCCTTCTCTTCATATTGAGCAATCCGCGGTACCGCTAGCCGTCCTATTGCGCTGTCGTTATCCAACTTGTGCCGAGGATTGGAGCCACGCACTTCGATCACCGCCGCAACCTCGTTGCGTGCCAGTCCCGGCATGCCGCCGACGACCGTCTTGACGAGCTTGCCTTCAATATCTCGCGTAAGAACGCCAAACCGCGGATCACTGACTTCCAGGGTCCCCATCGACCAAGATTCGCCGATCCGTACGGCATGATCTGGAAGTAGAGTTTCGCCGTTCTCCATTCGATGTTCGGCAAGGATTTGCCATGCTGAATTCACCGCAGGGTTTGGTCCGGTCGCCTTATATCGGCGCAAGGAGCCGTCCGCGTTCTCTTCTAGCATCTCGGGCGTATGCAGAAGCGGGCTTCCTCGCGCGAGCGCAAAACGCGGATCATCGGTATCAAGCAGCGGAGCGTCCATCTGTCCCTGGATGATACGAATCTGTTGGCGTGTATAAACGACTGAATCAGCGTTTATCTTATCTATGCGATAATCGTTCGTATGTCCGGAGAACGCAAGAAACGTGATGGTATCTTCTTTTGCTCCGGAGGCCGAAGCCAAAGAGCCATCTTCCTTTATCGTGGACACGAAGTATTTCAATTCCTTCCAACTCGATTCTATTCGATGACCATGGGTGTCCTTCGGTATGACACTCAGCGTAAACGGTGGAGACAATACGGAATTAGTCTGCGCCCATGCACTCAGCTCGATCGAGAAAGAGAAAACAAAGGCGAGAACGCTCAGCGGCGCGATTCTGGTTGTCAGCATTTGGATATGCTCATCAAATTATCGTTTCTTGTACCGAACCAACAAGACTCCTGCGCGTCCACAACGCGCCAATGTCCGGAGTTCCTCTACGGCGACGGACATGCGGCGATGAGAGTGAACGCCGCTAAGGGACCAACAGTGGCCATCGGCCGGCCAGCGATTTGCTCTAGAATTTGGTGACTGTCACTTTCACACCGGTGAGCCCCTGTACGAGAACATCGACGTCTGCCCCGTATACGCGAATTGAAGCGCCTTCCCCTTCGGTCTTGAGCTGCGCCAAGCTAGCGGTTGCGGCAATTGAATGGCAGACGCCCTCGGGACCAGTTCCCCGGTTGACCGACAGGGCGAACCCTCCTGGCTTGTTCTGTGACCGATCGTAGGCAAGCACTTGGCCGGCTGTGACCGCAGTGCCTTCGCAAGTCACCGTAGCACCGACATAGCTCTTGCAGCCGAGCAGCGCAGCCGTCGTCATCATCGCCGCGCCCGCAAGCGCGGCACACGTTATTTTTGCCATGACGTCCCCTCCGCATCATGTTTATTTGTTACGAGCACCGGATAGAGGTGCCAGTCCCAGGTTCGTCCTCACCTGCTCGATCGTACCCCGTCCGCCGCTCGCGCGCAGATCGTAAACTACGGTCATCGTGATCCCGGAGACCTTCGCGTCGGGCTTATCTGCTGGCACGAAGATTTCGATCGTCCCAACGAACCTGCGGGTATCGGTCACGACCTCCCGCCGCTCGATGGAATAGACGATCGTGCCTTTTTCCTCGTATGCGGCCACCCGCGAGGTCGCGCCCACCCGCTTAATCTGGCTGTCCTCGTCGAACCGATGCTGAAGATTGGTTCCGCGCACCTCGATGACGGCGGCCATTTCGTTCGGCGCGAGCCCCGGAAGCCCGCCGGTGACGACGCTCACCAGCTTCCCCTCGATATCGCGCGTCAGACGGCCAAACCGGGGATCTGCGTTCTCCAGCGTTCCCATCGGCCATGTCTCGTTGATTCGGACTGGATGATCCGGCAGCAGCGCCTCGCCGTTCTCCATTCGATGCTCGGCGATCGTCTGCAACGCGGAATTGATCGCGGCATTCGGACCATTCGCCTTGTAGCGCCGCATCGATCCGTCGGCGTTCATCTCGATGATCTCGAGCGTATGCAACGCCACCGACATTTTCGGGTCGCTTTCAGCCGCGCGGCGCACCTGCGGGTCGTTAGTGTCGAGCAACGGTCGCCGCTCGGTGATACCGGTGTCCTTGCTGAACGATCCGCCCGCGACCCACCTCACCATTCGCCGCGTGAAGGAGACCCCATCGGCGGATACAGCGTCGATTCGATCGTCGTACGTTGTGCCTTCGACTACCTCGATTTTCGTGTCGATCGGCGAAGTAGAAGCCTCGGGTGTAGATTTCTGAGCGATCGGCCTGAGCACCATCGATATCTTGGTCTCGTTAACATGCGATTCGGTGCGGTGGCCGCCCGTTTCCTTGGGCAGGACGGTCAGCGTGACCGGCGGCGCGTTCGAGACGACAGGCTGAGTCGCAGCCCCGCCGGGATTCAGGACGAGCGACGCCATGAGCGCCAAAGAGCTGCGCCGGACTGTCAGCACCGGTTTCATCCGGACGACTGTTGATCGCGTGGTCGGAGCATCGATCATCGCCTCCGCGGTGTCAGCGCGGCGCGCTGCTGCATTGGGTGAACTCGCGGGTGCGGTCGACGGTCGCCCCAAGAGCTACGGCCTGTCGCAGATCCTCCGCGGCCGCCCGGCAATCGCCGAGCATGCTGCGCAGAGATGCGCGCGTCAAGAACGCTTCGGCGAGCGTCGAATCGAGCGAGATGGCCTTGGTGAGGTCACGTTCCGCGGTTTTCGCATCGTCGACCCCGATGTAGAAGATCGAACGCGCCACATAGGCGATGGCAAGATCTGGAAATTGTGCGACTGCATCATCCGCCAGTTTCTTCGTGGGCGCGGGATCATACAAGGCGATGCCATTGCGAGTGAAATCCGGCCGCGCGTGCATCAACGCGATGCGCGCCGCGCGGACCATGACTTGCGCGCATATCGCCAATCCTAGTCCGTGATCAAGCCTGAATGCCTCGTCGGTTTCCTCCGCGGCCCGCCGCAGATCGTCGACGGTCGAATTGAATTCGATCATCCCGCCGCTGGCTGCCATCAGCGCATTCAATCGGTTGACCCGAAGCATGGCGCTGAGCGTGAGCGCCATCGCGAGCCGCGGCCGCGCCGTGTCAACCAGCTCGCGCTGCCGCAGCTGCTGGCGAAACAGGCGGATCGCCTTGATGATCTCGCTACGGGCCCGCTGGGTATCGCCACGGTTGTTGAATATCAAAAAGCGGACGAGGTGCGCGTCACCGTTCTGGTTCGATAGCCTCAGGGCCTCTTCGGAAAAGCGGAGCGCTTCATCCGTTCGCGACGCCAGCATCGCTGCATTGGCGCGCATCGTGTAGTCGTCGCTGAGGCCTTTGACGATTTCGGAGGGCTCGGCACCAATATCGAGGGCCGGATCGGCGCGTCGCGCGACGTCGAGGCTCGCGGTGCGGACGGCCAAGTCTACCGGATCAAGCGCCTGCGCTCTCCGGATTGCTCGCTGCGCGGCGTCATGCTGTCCGAGATAGGACTCGGACAGCGCAAGATTCACCCATGCGTCGACATCGAACGGTCGCTGCTCGATGACTTGGCGGTAGGCCTGTGCGGCAGCGACGTAATCTCCCGAGTCGAAAGCGTGCAGGGCGTTGACGACAAGCGGCTGGGTGGCCGTGTCTGACTTTGCGTCCTGTCCCGCGACCGTCAGCGTCAGCGATATCCTCCGCGAATACGATCCATCGGAAAGACGCTCGTCGGCGGCGCGCTCCAATCGCGTCACGACGATATCCTGGTAGACGTCGAAGGAGTTCCGGGTGGCGCGCGATCGCATGTCGATGCCGCCCGACAGATATCCCTCCGAACCGTTTGGCCCGGGGAAATGGACGACAAGCCCCTTATAATACGCCGGAATGGCCTCGGGGCCAACCAGCCGGCGATAAGGAAGCTCACTGAACGAGATCAAGATCGGATAGTCGACCCCCATCGTGCGCAACAGCTTCGACATGGTCACAACATCGGTGATGCCATGAAGCCGCCGATAGATCCCCTTCGGTTGCGGAAGGTCGGACGCTTCGAAGCGGGGAAACGCCGCGGTAAACAGGCTCGCCATGCGCCGCGACGTAGCGGCCGCACCGCCCGTTCCCGCGATTTGGCCGTGCTGCACCAGCGTATCCTCGGTCAAGACTTCCAAATCGGACTGGAACAGGACGGAGCGCCCTGTCCCGGAAACATGTATCGTGTTCGGCTGGAGCGGCGTCGGGTAAAACCAGAATCGTGTTTGACGTTCGCCGTAGTCCCTTGCCTCCATTATGACCTGGGGCGCCGACCGGAAATTAGCGTCAGCGACACGACGCAGCCCGAACATGATCTGCTTCATCTCATAGTCGGCATCGAGCATGATCCGCGCGATGACCGAATCGCGCGGAACATTGATGACGCGTGGATATTGCGGACCGCCGAGATTGTCCGGCAGCGGATCGAGCGAGACCCCGGGGACCAGGCCATTCTTCCAGACGGCCGCCAACGCGATACTGACGGTATCGATGTCGATCCGATCCTGTGGATTGGCCGCCGTCGTGCCGACCATGAATACGTCCTGCCGGTTGGGACTAAGGACGAAGCCATAGAGACGGCCGAGATCCGCGGGGTAGCGAAGGTGCTCCGGCAGATTTTGCCAATTGCCGTGAGAATACGGCTCGACCCGTCGATAAAGCTCGGTGAGCGACACCATGATCGGATTTTCGATTAGGGCCGCGGGCCCAGGGACGCGCATATCCGGCACGTCCGCATAGGCGAGATTGTTGAATGTCACATCGAGCGCCACACCGCCAACCCTGCGCAGTTGGTCGCGGTCGTTGACCACCGCGCGCAAGAAGTCAGGCGAGAACCGCTCGACCGAAGGAATACCCGGCACCGGCGATTCGACCTTGACGACAGGGTTCTGCGCCGCCCTCGGGTCGACCTTACGCACCGCCTCGAGCAGCGGCTTGATGTCGACCTTCTCGCCACTTGCGCTGATGACCACGCCCTGCCGCGCATCGTACCCGCGCAAGTCGGCGCTCTGCATGGCGGGTGGCGGCGCGGCTTGCACCTGCGGCGCAGCCTGTGGTGTGGACGGCGTGTTCGCGGACGGATTGAGATTCCCTTGCAGGAGCGTGTCCTTGCGCGGCGCAAGGTCCATCGGAGCGGGAGCGCGATGGTTGTTGTCATAGACAGGATCGAACAGCCTGACCTGCGGGTGGATCAGCGCTTGATCGGCGTTTGCGCTTCCGATCTTCTGACCCGTGATGGTCTGAAGCTGCTGACAGGCGAGGTCGCAGACAAAGCCGGCGTTGCCACTTCTCGCCGAACCGGACGCGGGTTCCACGACGAAGGACTTGTTGAACCTGCTCCCGGTCAGCGAATCCGCGGTGTACAGGCTGCCGCCCGCATCCTCGATCAGCCTCTCGCTGTCTCTCAATCTTTCCAGCGCCTGCCGACGCAGGCTCGCGGCCCAGGCCGGCTGCGCGGTTTCCTGCGCCTTTGACTCCCGGAACATCTCCTGGGCCTGCTTGAATCCAGCCCGGGCCGTGTCCAAGCGGATGTTGGTGTCCTCGATTGCGGTTCGATATTTCATCGCTACCGGGGGCGGCAAGAGTACGGGCTTTGGCGCCGGCGTCGGCTGTCTGGATCGGTCTTGATCCTTGTCGACCGTTATCGTGAAAGTGTCACCGGAACCGCCCGGCGCGCCGCCTGCTGACTGCGTCGCTTTGGTTTCGGTTTGCAGTTTCTTCAGCAGATCGTCAGCCAGCCCCAATTGCGCGCCGACATGCTGCAGCCGTTCGTTGAACAGCGTATCTGCGATCGCATTGCCCGAGTCCTGGCCCTGCGCGAGCGCGCCGAAGCTTGCCGCCAAGACGAAAGCGAGCAACGCGGCCGCCAATCTGCCGATGGTCCGTTTCAAGCCGCGCAACAGCATCCCTCCCGCTATCGGCCGCTCCATCGGGCCTCACTTGCTGGATACGTTGAGCTCGCCCAGCTTCTTGATCGCGTACTGGAACTTCTCGTTGTTCGGATCCATCTGGACGGCCAGCGTCAGGAAATCCAGGCTGCGCTTCCAGTCTCCCTTCCCGTAGTCGAGCGCGTCGAAAAGCGCGTCGTTTTGCGTGTACCTGTCGGACCGATAGAGCGAACGGAACGTATCGCTGCTCGGCTGCGTCCTGCTTGCGGCGTCGTCCATTTGCTTCGACAGAACGCCGACAAGCTTGGGCTGCGCAATCTGCATGCTCGCGATCGCGTCCTTGTAGAGCTCGACCGATTGCTTCTTCAGGCCGGCCTCATTGAGCGCCAGTGCCAGGGCCCAGGCATGCTCGGCGCTCGCGCGTTCACGCGCCTGCCGATAATATTTGTCCCACTGTTCCGGCGCGAGCTTGTAGTCCATTTGCGCCCGAATCGATCTTGTCATAGCGATCGTGTCATTGAGAACGTTCAGCATCTCCGCGCTTTGCTGGGGCATGGTCGCGCGGGCGCGCTCATAGAGCACGATTGCCTCGTCATAGCGGCCTTGGCCGCGCAACATCGACGCCTCGACGATATCCCGCAGGGCGTCGGCCTGCTGGCGGCCATTGATATCGCGGATCAGGGCCTCCACCTGCGAGTCCACCGATCGCTGCACCTGCATATCGGTGTCTTTGGCCTCCAGCAGCTTGGCGAGCGCCGCCACGATCTGATCGCTCTTCAACAGCTCCATATTGGCGAGATATCCTCGTGCCCGATCGAACTTGGCGCGATCGGCTGCCAAGACGCTCAGCAGAACCGCGCTCAGATCCGTGGGCGACCAGTTCTTGGCGAGCGCGTAAGCGTCCAGTTGCGCCTCTTCCTTGAGCGCCTGCCCGAGAGCACCCGCAGCCATCGCCCTGAACCCGGCCTGCGCCTGCTTGAGCACTTCATCGCGCGGCATGCACCGGCCGCCAAGATACATCAGGCCGACGCCGCAGCGGCAGGTTAGCACAATCTGGCGATCAAATTCCTTGCGGCCGATTTCTACGGCGTCAGAAGGGCATTGCGCCGGTCCCGCCAAGGCGCCCAGCGGCAATGCAGCGATGAAAACCAGGGCACAAGCAATCAATCGCATGAGCAACAGCCACCCAGCGACTTGCGGTCACGCGATGCTAGCAAACTGACGTGCTGGTGCCCAGCCGTCGCCGCATGGACCGTGTGATCTGTCCCCCTGGCGCGGGCGTGGCCTCGGCCGTGGACTTGCTCATCGCGCCGCTCATATCTTTGCCCATGTGCCGCCGGTCGACGAGGTCGAGCTGATCAATCTCCGCCTCGCCGCGATCGAGCAGGCGGTCGAGCGGCCGCTAAAGCTCACGAACTCGAGGACGGAGGATTGCGGCATCGGCCCGGGCAGCCGCGACGTCTGGGACGGCACCGCCGGCGCGCGGCGACGCCTGAAAGTCATCGCCCGAGAAGCGCTCGAAACCGGCCAGGAGTTGATCGGGCCCATCGTGGTCGAGGATGCCTCCTCGACACTTCTCATTCCCGCAGGCGCACGTGCGCGGCGCGACGCTGTGGGAAATATCGTGGTGGATCTCGAGCCCGCGCCGGCCGCCGAAGGCGAGGCTGCGGCGGGTCGTCAGATCTTGGTAGGCGCCGAAATTATATAACGTGCAAAAGCAACGATTTAGGCTTCATGTATGCATGAATTATAAATGAAAAATATTGCGATACGGACGCTTTCGCCCTATATCATGCGGGCATGACGAGGCTCGAAGCGCTGAAACGGCATTTGCGACCGGGGCAGGTCTATCGGCGCGAGGACTTGGCGCAATGGTCAAATGCGGTTGACCGGCACCTCAAGCAACTGGTCCGCGATGGAACGCTGACCAAGCTGTCGGGCGGCCTCTACGCGCAACCGAAGGAGACCGTCTTCGGCATGGCGCCGGCGGACGACGGCGCTCTGGTCAAGGCGTTTCTCAGGGATCACAGGTTCCTCGTCACCTCGCCGAATGCCTACAACAGCCTGGGCGTCGGCACGACGCAGCTTTACGACAAGACGGTCGTTTACAATCACAAGCGGCATGGGCAATTCACGCTGGGAGGGCGCACGTTCGACTTCCGCGTCAAGCCGTCTTTTCCGAGGAAGCTCAGTCAGGAATTCCTGCTGGTCGATCTTGTGAACAACGTCGAGCGCCTCGCGGAAAGCAAGGCGGAAGTGCTCGCGCGCGTCAAGGCGCGCGCCGCGTCACTCGATGCGACACGCCTGCGCCGTGCCGCGCACGCGTATGGAAGCGTGAGAGCGAAGAAGTTCTTTGCGAATGCTCTCAAGACGCATGGGGTTGCTCATGGCGGCTGACTTCCTGCACGACCATCCGCAGTTTGCGGAGCTGATCCGGATCGTCGCGCAGGAGAGAGGCATCGATCCGGCGCTGGTCGAGAAGGACTATTGGATCATGCATTGCCTCTACGGCCTGCGGCAATTGGGCCTGAAGTTCGAATTGAAGGGCGGCACGTCGCTGTCTAAGGGATTTCAGATCATCAACCGGTTCTCGGAGGATATCGACATCCGCATCGAGCCGCCCAAGGGGCGGGAGGTCAAAACCGGACGCAATCAAGACAAGCCGGCCCATGTGCAAAGCCGCGCCGATTTCTACGACTGGCTGGCGGAAACGATCCGCATCAACGGCATCGAGAAGGTCGAGCGCGATACGGCCTTCGATACAAGAGACATGTTCAGCGCGGGCATCCGGCTCTTCTACAAGCCGTCCACGAAGGCCATGGAAGGTTGCAGAACTGCCAGCAGACACCCGTCGTGAAAACGACTAATCTTGCGATCGTACCCAATACGGCGATGGCTGGATGCAGTTCGATCAATTGAAGCGCCGCGAGCTCATCCCTCTGGTCGGAAGGGCGGTTCAAATTTGCCCCCGACAGTCAACGAATCGCGCGGGCAACCTTCCAGAGAAAGGACATGAGCATGTTGAAGCGAACTTTGGGGATTTTCGCCGCCGCAACCTTGATGCCTGCCGCGCATGCGCAGTCCTCGTCCGATATCCGGCACGTACTCACTCCCTTACACCTAAAGAACGCCTCACGTATTGCGCAGGTCTACTCGTTCTGCGGAGCGTGCAGTCAAGATGATGCTTGCGGTCCTGGGAACAAATGCTGCAAGGGCGACTGCAAGAACCAACTGATGAAGTGTTACGCCGTAGTCAGTTGCTATCAGGTGGATCAGTAGGAGGAACCAATGAAGAGATTGCTATTCGCGTCAGTGGCCCTCACATCAATCTTGATGCCGTATGCGAATGCAGACGTTCGCTGCTTTTGCATACTTTTGCCTGGGCAATCGCAATGCTCATCAACTACAGCCAGCAATCTATTTATTATCGATTACGGTCGCGGCATTGTGAACTGGTGTGGTGGTTGGGTGAGCGCCCAAATTACTGAAACCGACATTCGCTGGAATTGTACCAATCGCTTATCGATTGATCACTATTACTTCGATCGCAACACCTTCGACGTGACCCAAAGGCGTGAATACAACGAAGATGTTAACGCGAGGAACTTCACGAATGCATTTTCACTGCGGAAGGTGGAGTGTCAGAAACCGCCACGGGATCTCCAGTGAGAGGCAGTGTTCATATTAACAGAGCAGTGATCGACGGCAAAATGTAGTCCGCAAGTGGCCCATCGCGACAAGTTGCACTGCGGTGACCGAGCGTCGCTAAGGGTTCGTACGCGAATAAGTGAATCGGTAGAAGGTCCGTCGCCGCCGCACCCAGGCCGTTTCGCATTCCTTGGCGAAGCAGTTGTTCCCGTAGGGATCCTAACGGGGCATTGCGGACACCGCTGGACCTGCGAAGGTCACGATGGGCACAGGGCCTACAAAGGATCACGTGAATGCTCCCCTCCCAGCGCGGGCTGTTCGATATCCCGCCCGACGTCTGCTACCTCAATGCCGCGGGGTTCAGCCCGCTGCCGCTGCGCACGCTCGAAGCCGGCCGTGCTGCGGTCGGGCGCAAGGGGCGGCCATGGCTGATCGATAACGAATTCGCGCAACGGCAGCATGAGCGCACGCGGAAAGCGGCGGCGGCGCTGATCAACGCCGCGCCGGAGGATGTGGCACTGACCTCATCCGTGGGATACGGCGTCGCGACGGCGGCAAAGTCGTTCACGGTGCCGGCCGGCACGCGCGTCCTGGTGCTGGAAGACGATCATTCCTCGGCGGTGCTGGAATGGATGACGCGGGCACGCGAGGGCGCCTTCACGGTCGAGGCCATTCGCCGGGCGGATGATGGCGACTGGACGGCCGCCGTGCTCGCCACGATCGCGCGGCCAGACTCGGCGCCGATCGCGATCGCCTCGATCTCGTCGGTGCATTGGTGCGACGGCGGCCTCGTCGATCTTGACCGCGTGGCGCCGGCGCTGCGCGCGCGCGGGGCAGCGCTCTTGGTCGACGCGACCCATAGCGTCGGCGTGCTGCCGCTCGATGTGCAAGCGCTCGATCCGGATTTCGTCGCGTTCCCGACCTACAAGTGGCTGCTCGGCCCCTACGGCCGCGCCTTCCTGTACGTCGCCAAGCGCCATCAGGGCGGCGTGCCGCTCGAGCAGACGAGCTACGGCCGGCGCGCGGTGCGCGCCGAGCAGGCGGTCTACCTCGCCGACACGACCTATGTCGGCGACGCGCGGCGCTTCGACATGGGCGAGCGCGACCATTTCATCTCGATGGAAATGGCGGCGATCGGCATGGAGATGGTGGCGCAATGGGGTTCTGCGGCGATCGTCGAGCGGCTCGCCATGCTCACGGCACGGCTCGCCGATGGCTTGCGCGATGCCGGCGTTGCCATTGCGGATCCCCGCGTGCGGGCACCGCACGTTTTGAGCCTGGGCTTTCGCAACGGCATGCCGCCGCAGCTGGTCGCGCGCCTCGCTGCCGAGAAGGTCTACGCCGCGCCGCGGCTCGGCCGCCTGCGCCTCAGCCCGCATGTCTACAACGACGAGGCGGATGTCGAGCGCTTCGTCACGGTGTTCCGGGAAAAGGTAGCGAATAGCGAATAGCGAATAGGGAAAGGCGCCTGAAGCGTGTTGCCCTATTCGCTACTCGCCATTCGCTCATTGCGGCCCGATCGTGAAGCTGTGCTCCAGGAGCTTGCGGTCCCCCTGCCAGATCTCGATCGTCCAGGTGCCCGGCACCACCTCCCAGGGCTGGTCGAGCCCGTAGCCGCGCCAATGCACGCTGCCGATCGCGGTGGTGAAGTCCACCACCGACTGGCGATACGTATTGTCGTTGGTCGGATTGTGAATTCCGGGCGCGGGGATTTTCCACACCGAGCGCAGCATCGCCGGCGCGCCGCGCGGCGCGCCGGAGGAGCGGAAACGCACGCCGAAGCCGATGCCGACGCGCGCCGTGTCGGCCGGCGGCTCGCTCATCAACGCGACATCGGCGAGCTGATTGGTCTTGCCGCCGGCGGCGGCCGGCGCCGCGATCGTTTCGACGACCTTGGCGGCGGCGGCGTCGTAGAATCCGGCCGCCACGAGATCGACGCGGTCGATGCGGGCATCCTCGGCACGCGCCGAACCGAGGGCCGCGAGGACCATGCAGGCTGCCAGCGAACGAACGAACATCGGCCGTCCCGCACGCATTGCCGTCCCCGTATGGCGATGATCTTGCGCCGGGCGAGCGTTAGCAGGTCCGTTTCAGGCCGCAAAGCCGCGACCGCGCGCGGCCACATTTTTTCGTTGCCCTCGGCGCGTTCAACAGCCGCAAGACGAGGCCCTGGCGGGACGATGGCGGGACAATGGCGGGGCGGAGCCGGCGGATTTGCGGCGGGCCGGTGGCCCGCCCTTCATACGCCCGTCATCCACCGCCGCGTGGGCTTTACCGCTAACCCCCTGTTGACCAACGGTAATCAAGCTCATATCGTTGAAATTTAAGAAAGAACGCTGCCGTGATTGGGGCTGGGCGATGACCGGAAAGACAGTCACCCGGGCGGATCTATGCGAGGCGGTGTACCAGAAGGTCGGCCTGTCGCGCACCGAATCATCCGCACTGGTGGAACTCGTGCTCAAGGAGATCACCGATTGCCTTGAACGGGGCGAGACGGTGAAATTGTCGTCGTTCGGCTCGTTCGTGGTGCGCAAGAAGGGCCAGCGCATCGGGCGCAACCCCAAGACCGGCACCGAGGTGCCGATCTCGCCGCGCCGCGTAATGGTGTTCAAGCCGTCGGCGATCCTCAAGCAGCGCATCAACAACGGGCCCGAGGGCGCCGACAAATAAGGCCGCCCGCGCGCGACTGCAACGCAAACGAGGCGGCTCGTGGACAAGGCGCCCGAAGCCTTCCGCACCATCAGCGAGGTCGCCGACGACCTCGACGTGCCGCAGCATGTGCTGCGCTTCTGGGAGAGCCGATTCGCCCAGATCCGCCCGATGAAGCGCGGCGGGGGCCGGCGCTACTACCGGCCCGACGACATCGATCTCCTGCGCGGCATCCGCCATCTCCTGTACGGCCAGGGCTATACGATCCGCGGCGTGCAGCGCATCCTGCGCGAGCAGGGGCCGCGCTTCGTGCAGGCGGTGTGGCAGGAGGGGGCGCCGCAGCCGCCGGTCGGCCGCCGCGGCGAGGAGCCCGGCGAGACGGAGCGGGCGGGCGAGCGCGGCCTGTTCGGCCTGTGGCCCGCGATGGGCGCCAAGGAGGAGATCGAGACGGCCGGCGGCGAGGAGGCGGCGGCCGCGCCTACCGAGCCGGCGCCGCATGTGCGGCTGGCGCCGCCGCCCGCCAAGCCCGCGCTCGGCGCCGACGACCTCAAGCGGCTGCGCGCCGCCCTCGATGATCTCGTCGCCTGCCGCAAGCTCCTGGACTCCGCGCTCGCCGAGTAGGGTGGGCAAGATCGCATATCCGACCCATATCCACGTGGGCGACCGCGCCAATGCGATCTTGCCCGCGCGGCTTGCGCAGGCGCGCGCGGTCGCCCACCCTACGAACGCCTCTGCCCTCCTCGGGGAATAAATGTGACGTTTCCGCAGTCATTCATGGTCAGCCGAACGGCTTCGCGCCGCATGGAGGCGCGGTGAGCGACGAAAGGACACGGTTTGCCAATGTGGTGCTGCCGCATCTCGGCGATGCCTATGCGCTTGCGCGCTGGCTCGCGCGCAATGACAGCGATGCCGAGGACATCGTGCAGGAAGCCTGCCTGCGCGCGTTCCGCGGCATCGCCGGCTTCGGCAACATCAACGCGCGGGGCTGGGTCTTGAGCATCGTGCGCAATACCGCCTACACGTGGCTCAAGCGCCACCGCGACCCGAAGGTCGTCGCCGTCGACAGCGTCGAGGAGGTCGAGCCGGCGGGCGTGGATGCGGGCATCGACTGGGCGAGCTCGCCGGCCTCGCCGGAAGCGGCCCTGATCGAGCGCGCCGACGCGGCGCGGCTCGAAGCCGCGATCGCCGAGCTGCCGATCGAATTCCGCGAGACCCTCGTGCTGCGCGAGGTCGAGGGGCTCGACTACCGCGCCATCGCGGAGATCACCGGCGTGCCGATCGGCACCGTCATGTCGCGCCTCGCGCGCGCCCGGCGCCGGCTGATGGTGCAACTGGGAAAGGAAGAAAAATAACATGACGCAGGCATCGGACGATCCGTTCCTGCTCGTGCACGCCTATTGCGACGGCGAGCTGGACCCCGCCAATGCGCTGGCGCTGGAGCGCCGCATGGCCGAGGACCCGCGCCTCGCGGCCGAGCGCGACCGCATCGAGGCGCTCAAGCGCGCGATGGGCAAGCTCCGGCGGGCGCCGATGGCGCCGCCGGGGCTGCGCGCCAAGGTCGAGCGCGCGGTCGGCATGCGCCGCCCGGCGGTGCGCCCGACCTGGAGCGCGCTCGCGGCTTCCGTGGTGCTCGCCGCCGCGATCTCGGTCGGCGCCACCTGGTCGCTGATCGCGCCCGGCAGCGCCGGGCTCGTCGGCGACGAGGTGGTCGGCAATCACATCCGCGCGCTGATGTCGGAGCATCCCTATGACGTCGCGTCGTCCGATCAGCATACCGTCAAGCCGTGGTTCAACGGGCGCATCCCGGTGTCGCCGCGCGTGGTCGATCTCGCGAGCGAGGGCTTTCCGCTGGAAGGCGGCCGCATCGACGTGATCGCCAAGACGCCGGTGCCCTCGCTGGTCTATCGCTTCCGCAAGCACCTGATCAGCGTCACCGAGCTGCAGGGCGGCGGCGCGCCGCCGCCCGAGCGCACCGCCGACGGCTACCACGTCATCGCCTGGCGCGCCGGCGGCGTCACCTATTGGGCGGTGTCGGACGTCGAGCTCGACGAGCTGCAGAAGTTCGTCAAGCTGTGGCACGCGGCGCCGGCGCTCGAGTGACGCCGACGCGTTGCGGCGGAGCGTGAAGCGCGCGTCCGACCGACGGGCCGCCGATTCGCCGCGGAAGATCGTCGCCGCCCCACAATTCTACCCTCAATATTGGGCCGATTCTCGCCATCGCGGCGGTTGCGATCGCGGCCAGGCAGTTCACGCCGGCCGATGCGCAGCGCGCCGCGCCGGGCTCCGTCTCGCCGACGGATCTCATGCGCGCCGCCGGGCCGCTGCCGCAGACCGAGGTCGAGAGCTACTACTGAACGGGCACCCGCCGACTTGATCTAGCTCAATCCGCGGCGGCGGTGACGCGTTATTCAATGCCTCGGCGCAAACGGGACGTTGCGAGGCATCGATGCGGTTCTCCTGGAAAATCATCGCCCCACTCGTGGTGTGGCTTGCGGTCTATCTTGCGCCGATACCGGCGGGCCTCAATGCCGTTCAGTGGCACTATTTCGCGATCTTCGCGGCGGTCATCGTCGGGCTGATTCTCGAATCGATGCCGGTCGGCGCCGTCGGATTGATCGGCCTCACCGCCGCCGGCGTCGCCGGCTACGTCAATCCGGATCCGAACAAGTCGCTCACCTGGATGCTGGCGGGATTCGGCGACAGCACGGTGTGGCTGATCGTCGGCGCCTTCATCTTCTCGATCGGCTATCGCAAGAGCGGCCTCGGCAAGCGCATCGCGCTCGTGCTGGTGCGCGCGCTCGGCCGCAACACGCTCGGCCTCGGCTATGCGATCGCGTTCGCCGACCTCGTGCTCGCGCCGGCGACCCCGTCGAATACCGCGCGCAGCGGCGGGATCATCTATCCGATCATCAGCAACATTCCGCGCATCTACGGCTCCGAGCCCGGCCCGACCGCCGGCCGCATCGGCACCTACGTGATGTGGACCGCGTTCGCGGCGACCGCGGTGACGAGCTCGCTCTTCATCACCGCGCTCGCGCCCAACGCGGCGGCGATCAGCATCGCGACGAAGACCGTGGGCGTGAGCGTCACCTGGGGGCAGTGGTTCATCGGCTTTGCGCCGCTCGGCATCGCGCTCCTGCTGCTCGTGCCGCTGATGAGCTACGCGGTCTGCCGGCCGGAGATCAAGCACAGCCCGGAAATCTCCGCCTGGGCGGCGGGCGAGCTCAAGAGCATGGGCCCGATGTCGCGCAACGAATGGTTCATGACCGCGCTGATCCTCGTCGCCATGTTCCTGTGGATCACCGGCGCGAGCCCGGCCATCCGCCTGCCGCTGCTCGGCTCGAACTTCATCAACGCGACCATGGTGGTCTTTCTCGTGATCGCGCTGATGCTGGTGACCGGCGTCGTCGAGTTCGGCGACATCATCGCGGAGAAGAGCGCCTGGGAGGTCTTCTTCTACTTCACGTCGCTGCTCACGCTCGCGGCCGGCCTCAACGAGATCGGCTTCGTCAAATGGGTCGCGACCGAATATGCCAAGCCGCTCGCCGGCTTCACGCCGACGTCGGCGATGATCCTGCTGGTCGTGCTGTTCTTCTGGATCCACTACTGCTTCTCGAGCCTCACGGCGCATGCGGCCGCGGTGCTGCCGGTCGTGCTCGCGGTCGGCTCGGGGATCGCCGGCATGCCGGTCGCGACCCTCACGCTGCTCTGCATGTACGGGCTCGGCCTGATGGGCGTCATCTCGCCCTACGCGACCGGACCGGCGCCGATGTATTACGGCAGCGGCTTCATCGGCAAGCGCCAGTTCTGGACCTTCGGCCTGCTGTTCGGCCTCGTCTACTTCGCGGGCCTGATCGGGATCGTGCTGCCCTGGCTCGGCGTCATCCGCTAGCCAGCGCGCAATTGCCGCATCGCGCGCTGACCGGCGGGCCGGTCGTTGCCAAGCGCCGGTCGCGAGTGCGAAGCTGCGCCGCGCCGCGTCGAGCGCGGCGCGCAAGGGCAGGGGAATGGCACTGATGCTGAAGGGACCGGCGGCGCCGCGTGGGCGCATGAATTGGCCGTGGCTCGCGGTGGCGCTCATGGTCGCGTCCGCGCCGGCGGCGGCGCAGACGGCGGCGCAGACTTGGCCAAGCCGGCCGATCACCGTGGTGGTGGCATTTCCGGCCGGCGGCTATGCGGACAGCTTTGCCCGCATTGTCGGCGACCGGCTGAGCGCGCGGTTCGGCAAGAACGTCGTGATCGAGAACCGCGGCGGGGCGGGCGGCAATATCGGCGCCGGCAGCGTCGCGCATGCGGCGGCGGACGGCTACACGCTGCTGGTCACGACAACGAGCGTTGCGGTCAACGAGACCTACTACAAGGGCAAGGACTTCACGGCCGCCGATCTGCGCGTGATCGCCATCCCGGCCGGCGCGCCCGAGACGCTGTCGGTCGCGCCGAGCGATCCGAACAAGACGCTCGCGGCGCTGGTCGAGGCGGGACGCAAGAAGCCGTTCGACTATGCGAGCCCCGGCGTCGGCACGTCCTCGCACGTCGCGGCCGCCTATTTCTTCAAGATGCTGGCGAAGATCGAGCCCGTGCAGGTGCCGTTCCAGGGGGGCGCGCCGGCCGTGAATGCGGTGCTCGGCGGCCACGTCGAGGTGCTGGTCGGCACGCTGCCGGGCTTTGCCGGGCAGCTCGCCTCAGGCGCGCTGCGCGGTCTCGCGGTCGCGAGCGAGGCGCGCGTGCCCGGCTTCGAGAACATCCCGACCTACGGCGAGGGCGGCTATCCGGGCTTCGTCGCCGAGACCTGGGTCGGCGTCTTCGCGCCCGCCAAGGTCGACGACGCGATCGCGCAAAAGCTCAATGCCGTGATCAACGAGATCATCCACGAGCCGGCGACCGAGGCGAAGCTCAAGACCTTCAGCATGCAGACCCGCGTGCGCGACCTGCCGCAGACCGAGGCCTATTTCCGCAGCGAGATCGCCAAGTGGGGCAAGATGGTCGAGGCGATCGGGCTGGTCGCGAAGTAGGGGGCCTTCGTCATTGCGAGGAGCGCGCAGCGCGACGAAGCAAGCTCGATCCGCAAACGCATGAGCGAGTGGGACGAGATTGCTTCGCTTCGCTCGCAATGACGCTTAACGCTTGCGGGTCGGGATTGCTTCCGCCTTCGCGCTCATGCGCCTCGGCGGACTCCAAGCCTGTCCGTAGCTTGCGAAGCAAGCGGAGGCGGGTCGGCGTGCTGCGCACGCCTCGCAATGACGATTAACGCAAATGACACGCCACCCACTGCGCGGGCTTGACCTCGCGCAGCGCCGGCACTTCCGTCCTGCATCGCTCGACCGCGTAGGGGCAGCGGGTATGGAAGTGGCAGCCGGGCGGCGGATTGATCGGGCTCGGCACATCGCCCTGCAAAAGGCGCTTCTGCCGCTTGATGCGCGGATCGGGCACTGGCACGGCGGCGAGCAGCGACTCGGTGTAAGGGTGCAGCGGACGCGCGAACAGCGTCCTCTTGTCGGTGTATTCGACGATGCGGCCGAGATACATCACGGCGATGCGGTGCGAGATGTGCTCGACCACGGCGAGATTGTGCGAGATGAACAGGTAGGCGAGGCCCATCTCGCGCTGCAGATCCATCATCAGGTTGAGCACCTGCGCCTGGATCGACACGTCGAGCGCCGACACCGGCTCGTCGGCGACGATCAGCTTCGGCCGCAGCGCGAGCGCGCGCGCAATGCCGATGCGCTGGCGCTGGCCGCCGGAGAACTGGTGCGGGAAGCTCTCCATCTGGGCGCGGCGCAGGCCGACGCGGTCGAACAGGCTCGCGACCAGGTCCTTGAGCGCGCGGCCCGACGCGAGGGCGTGCACGCGCAGCGGCTCGGCGACGATGTCGCCCGCCGCCATCCTCGGATCGAGCGACGAGAACGGGTCCTGGAAGATGATCTGCATCTGCGGCCGGTAGGGGCGCAGCTCCGCCTTGGAGAGATGCGTGATGTCGTGCCCGGCGAGCCGGATCTTTCCGGCGGTCGGCTCGATCAGGCGCAGCACCGTGCGGCCGACCGTCGACTTGCCGCAGCCCGACTCGCCGACGAGGCCGAGCGTCTCGTGCGGCGCGATCGCGAACGAGACGCCGTCGACCGCCAGCACCTTGCCGCCGCCGCGGCCGAAGAAGCCGTGGCGGACCGTGAAATGCTTCTTGAGGTCGGACACCTCCAGCACCGGGGCGGCGGCGTCCGTGACGTTGCGCGCATCGGCGGCGGCCGCGCGATCAGCCATCGCGCTCTCCGAAGATTTCGTGCGAGCGCCAGCACGCGGCCCAATGCTGCGGGCGCTTCTCCTCGTAGTCCGGAAACGCCTGCAGGCAGCGGTCCTCCGCGTAGGCGCAGCGCGGCGCGAAGATGCAGCCGGACGGCAGGTCGCTCAGCGCCGGCACCATGCCGGGGATCTCCTGCAGCCGCTCGGGCGCCGTTTCCTCGGAGCCGAGCATGGCGGCGAGCCGCGGGATCGAGGCCATCAGCCCGCGCGTATAGGGATGCTGCGGATGGGCAAACAGGTCGTCGACCGCGGCCTCCTCGACCTTGCGTCCCGCATACATCACGATCACGCGCTGCGCGGTCTCGGCGACGACGCCGAGATCGTGGGTGATCAGGATCACGGCGGTGCCGAGCGCGCGCTGCAGGTCGAGGATGATGGCGAGGATCTGCGCCTGGATGGTGACGTCGAGCGCCGTGGTCGGCTCGTCGGCGATCAGCACCTTGGGATGGCAGGCGAGCGCCATGGCGATCATGGCGCGCTGGCGCATGCCGCCGGACAGCTGGTGCGGATAGGCCTTGGCGCGCTGCTCCGGCTCCGGGATGCGCACGAGGCGCAGCATGTCGACCGCCTTGTCCCAGGCGGCGCGGCGGCTGAGCCGCTCGTGCAGCAGCAGGATCTCGGCGATCTGGCTGCCCACGGTCAGCACCGGATTGAGCGAGGTCATCGGCTCCTGGAAGATCATGGCGACGTCCTTGCCGCGCACGTCGCGCATCGCCTCCTCGTCGAGGGCGAGCAGGTCGACATCGGCGAGCGTGACCGAGCCGCCGACGATGCGGCCGGGCGGATCGGGCACGAGCCGCATCAGCGAGAGCGCCGTCACGCTCTTGCCGCAACCGGATTCGCCGACGATCGCCAAGGTTTCGCCGGCCGCGATCGCGAACGAGACGCCGTCGACCGCCTTGACGACGCCGCGGCGGGTGAAGAAGTGCGTGCGCAAGTCCTCGACGGTGAGCAACGGCGCGCCAGCCGGCCGCTCGGCCGGCGCCGCGGCGCTCCCTTCGCTGGTCGTGAGGCTCATCGCGGCATCATCCGGTCAATGGCGCAGGCGCGGGTCGAGAATGTCGCGCAGCGCGTCGCCGAGCAGGTTGGTGCCGAACACCGCGAGGCTGATGGCGATGCCGGGGAATATCACCAGCCACGGCGCGGTGTGCACGTACTCGGCGGCCGATTCCGACAGCATGCGGCCCCAGGATGGATGCGGTTCGGGAATGCCGAGGCCGAGGAAGGAGAGCGAGGACTCGGTCAGGATCGCCGAGCCGAGCTGGGCGGTGGCGAGCACGATCAGCGGCGCGAGCGTGTTGGGCAGCACGTGGCGCAGCGCGATGCGCGTTTCGCTCATGCCGACCGCGCGCGCGGCCTCGACGTAGGGCATCTCGCGCAGCGCCAGCGTGTTGGAGCGGATGACGCGCGCCGAATAAGGCACGAGCGGGATCGAGATGGCGAGGATGGTGTTTTCCAGGGAGGCGCCGAGCGCGGCGGCCATGATCAGCGCGAGGATGAGCACCGGCAGCGCCTGCATGATCTCGACCAGGCGCTGGATCGCCAGATCGACCCAGCCGCCCACATAGCCGGACGCGAGGCCGAGCGCGGTGCCGATCGCGCAGCCCAGCAGCGCCGAGCCGAGGCCGACCGCGAGCGAGATGCGGGCGCCGTACACGATGCGGCTGTAGACGTCGCGGCCGAGGAAGTCGGCGCCGAGGATGTGCGCGGCGCTCGGGTGGGCGAGCGAGAGCGCCGCATTGGTGCTGGTCGGATCGTAGCGGGTCAGGAGCTCGGCGAAGACGGCGGCGAACACGAACAGCGCCATGATGGCGGCGCCGACGACGCCGAGCGGATGGCGCGCGATGTGGTAGCGCAGGTGCCGCCACAGGCTTTCGGAGGGCGCGGACGCGGTGGCGATGGTCTCGGTATCGTCGAGGGTGGTCATAGAACAACCCCACAGTCGTCATTGCGAGGAGCGCGTAGCGCGACGAAGCAAGCTCGATCCGCAGACTCATCCGTCCGTGGAACGAGATTGCTTCGCTTCGCTCGCAATGACGCTGAACTAATCCGCATACTTGATCCTCGGGTCGAGCACCGCGTAGAGCAGGTCGATGGCGAAGTTGATCGTCAGCGCGACGAGCGCGACGAACATCACGAGGTTCTGCACGATCGGATAGTCGCGCCACTTGATCGCCTCCACCAGGAAGCGGGCGACGCCCGGAATGTTGAACACGGTCTCGGTGACGATCAGGCCGCCCATCAGGAAGCCGGCCTCGACGCCGATCAGGGTGATGACCGGCAGGATCGCGTTGCGCAGCGCGTGATGATAGTTGACGCTGCGCTCGGACGCGCCCTTGGCGCGCGCGGTGCGGATATAGTCCTGCCGCATCACCTCGAGCATGGACGAGCGGGTGAGCCGCATGATCAGCGCCGAGCTGCGAAAACCCACGGCGGCGGCCGGCACCGCGAAGAGCTGCAGGGACTGGAGAAAGGTCCTCGGCGCGTCGGTATAGATCGGGATCTCGCCGAACCACGCCGCGAACGCGGTCAGGATCAGGAGGCCGAGCCAGAATGCCGGCATCGACAGGCCGCTGAGGCTGACGATGCGCAGCAGGTAGTCGAGCGGCGTGTTCTGCTTCACCGCGCTCATCACGCCGAGCGGCACGCCGAACAGCACCGCGAACGTGATCGCAAGGCCGGCGAGCCGCGCCGTGATCGGGATGCGCGGCAGGATCTCGTCGAGCGCGGGCTTCTCGGAGATGTAGGAATAGCCGAGGTCGCCGTGCATGAGCCCGCCGATCCAGTGCAGGTACTGCACCACGATCGGCTGGTCGAGCCCGAGGTCGTGCTCGAGCCCGGCCTTGTCGGCCGGATCGATCATGCCGGCGGCGGAGAACAGGATGTCGGCGATGTTGCCGGGCACGAGGCGGAGCAGCACGAAGATCAGCACCGAGATGCCGAACAGCGTGAGCAGCAGCAGGAGCAGGCGACGGATGATGTAGGTGGCCAATCGTTTCTCCGGTCAGTCGGCCCTTCCGTCATTGCGAGGCGCGCGCAACGCGCCGAAGCAATCTCGATCCGTGGACTCATGCGCTCGCGGATCGGGATTGCTTCGCTTCGCGCGCATGCGTCTGTGGATCGAGATTGCTTCGTCGCCTTCGGCTCCTCGCAATGACGCGAGGGCGCCGCAGGCGCCTTCGCGTCACTTGTCCAGCCACACGTCCTCGTAGCGGAAGCCGTTGTAGGAGCTGTTGACCATGATGGTCATGTTCTTGACGTAGGGCTTCCAGCAGGTCGCCATGTGCGAGTAGAGCAGGATCGGCCGCGCCACGTCCTCCTGGATCTTCTTGTCGATCTCCCAGACGAGCTGCTTGCGCTTCGCCGCGTCCTGCTCCTGCGACTGCTGGTCGAACAGCTTCTCGATGTCCTTGTTGCAGTAGTGCGTGTAGTTGCGCTCCGAGCCGCAGGCATAGTTCTCGTAGAACGCCTGGTCGGGATCGTCGATGCCGTTGCCGGTGAGGTTGAGGCCGACCGCGTAGTCGCCGCGCGCGACCTTGGCGAACCACACGCCGGTCTCCACCACCTCGAGCTCGCCCTCGATATAGATGTCCTTGAGCTGGTCGATCAGGATGACGGCGGGATCGCGGTAGTCGCCGAGGTTGCGGGTCGACACCTTGATCTTGAGCGGGTTGCCCGGCCCGTAGCCGAGCTTCTGCATGATGGCGCGCGCCTCGTCGCGGTTCTTCTTCACGTCCGGCCCGTAGCCCGGGATGGTCTTGAGCATGTCGGGCGGCAGGCCCCACACGCCCGACGGCGGCGGCAGCAGCGAGCCGCCGACGTCGGCATGGCCCTCGTACAGCGTCTTGACGAAGGCGGAGCGGTCGAGCGCGAGCGCCATGGCGGTGCGCAGATCCGGATTGTTGAACGGCGGCTTGTCGCGGTTGACGATCAGGTTGGTGCTCACATTGGTGGGCTTGAGCTCGCAGATCGCCTTCGGGTCCTGCGCCTTGACGTCCTTCTCGAGCGCGACCGTGAGCGCGGTCGGGAACGTCATGTCGACCTTGCCGGTGACGAAGGCGAGCACGGCGGTCGAGCGGTTGGGAATGATCGTGTACTCGATGCCGTCGAGATAGGGCAGGCCCTTCTTCCAGTAGTCGGGGTTCTTGACGAGCTTGATGTCCTCGTTCTGCTTCATCTCGACGAATTTGTACGGCCCGGTGCCGATCGGATGCACGCGCATCTGCGCCGGCGTCACATGGCACGGATAGACCGGCGAATAGCCCGATGCGAGCATGGCGAGCAGCGAGGGCTGCGGCCGCTTGAGATGGAACGTGACCTCGAGGTCGCCGTTGACCGTGATGTCGGCGACGTTGGCGTACCAGTCCTTGCGCGGGTTCTTGCGGAATTTCTGCGGCGACACCCCGCGCAGCATGTCCCAGGTGCACTTCACGTCCTTCGCCGTGAACGGCTGGCCGTCGTGCCATTTGACGCCGTCGCGCAGCTTGAAGGTGAGCGCCGTCTTGTCGGCGCTCCACGCCCAGCCGGTCGCGAGCTCCGGCACGATGGTGTCGAGGCTGTTTTGCTCCTTGTGCTGGTCGTAGATCACGAGGTTGTTGAACACGCCCATCATCGGCACGTTGGTCGAGAACGTCGCCTCCTCGTGGATCGAGATGCCGCCCGGCGTCTCGCGGTGATAGATGCGCAGGATCCCGCCCGGCTTGGGCGTCGGCTCCGCGGCGGTGGCGGACGCCACCGAAAGAAGCGTCACGCCGAGCAGGGCCGCGAGCCCGCATCTGATTCCGTTGGATCGCATCTTGTCCTCCCCGATGACCTAGTGCGGCGGATTTGACGTTCCTATCACTCTGCCGCGAGTCCGCATAGGAACGTCAAATCCAAAAGCCGCACTAGAATCAATAAAGTGGCTAGTGTCCTTTCGATTCCGACGTTCGTACAGAGAGTGCCGCAAAGTGATACGAACGTCGGAATCGGGACACTAGCTATTCGCGCGCCGCGCGTCTTGATCTTGCCCGCACGCTAGCCGTTGCGATTTCCCCGATCAACCGTGCTTGCCATTCGCGCCTTGCGGCCGCACCATGGCGCGCAACAGCGTGGCGTGCGGCCGGGGCGCCGGCCGGCGCGCGCGAGCGAGCAGGGATGAACGTGGCCGGGAGCATTGTCGGCGAGACCGCGGCGCGGATTTTTGCGGATTTGGCCGATCCGCGGACGATCAACCGGGCGAGCGACGATGCCTGGAAAGCCAGGCTCTGGCAGACCCTCGCGGATGCGGGCCTGACGCTCGCCTGGGTGCCGGAGGCGGAGGGCGGCGCCGGCGCGAGCCTCGCCGAGGGTTTCGAGATCCTCACCGTTGCGGGTCGATTTGCCGCACCGGTTCCGCTTGGCGAAACGTTGCTCGCCGGCTGGCTTCTCGCGTGCGCGGGCATCGCGTCGCCGGAGGGGCCGATGACGGTTGCACCCGTGCACCCGGCCGACCGCATCGCGTTGAACGCCGACGGCACGTTGAGCGGCCGCGCCCGCGCGGTGCCGTTTGCGTCCGCGGTGGGGCATCTCGCGGTGCTGGCGAGCGGCGCGGGCGGTGCATCGATCGCGCTGGTCGAGCGCACGGCCGTTCGCCTCGAGCGCGGCGAGAGTCTTGCCGGCGATGCGAGCGATACGGTCACGCTCGACCGTGCCACGCCCCTGCGCATTGCGCTGGCGCCTGCCGGCGACGGCCACGGCGCGCTGATGCTCATGGGCGCGGTCACCCGCAGCGTCGAGACCGCGGGTGCGCTCGAGACCATGCTGGCGCTGACGCTGCGCTATGCCGAGGAGCGCGTCGCCTTCGAGCGGCCGATCGCCAAATTCCAGGCCGTGCAGCACAATCTCGCGCGGCTCGCCGGCGAGGTCGCGGCCGCGATGACGGCGGCGGGCTCGGCGGCCGATGCGATCGCCAATGCCGCCGACTTCGACGATGCGATCTTCCTCGAAGCCGCCGCGGCAAAAATCCGCTCCGCCGAGGCCGCGCAGGAGGGCGCCGCGATCGCCCACCAGGTGCACGGCGCGATCGGTTTTACGCGCGAGCACGTGCTGCATCGCTTTACGCTGCGCGTGCTCGGCTGGCGCGACGATTTCGGCAATGAGAGCCACTGGGCGGTCGAGCTCGGCAACCGGGTGGCGGCGCGCGGCGGCGACGCGTTCTGGCCGCTCTTGGCATCGCGTTGAGGCACAGCATGGCAACCGAGCTTCGTTTCGACCCGATCCGCCTGCCGCCTGAGTGCGAGGCGCTGCGGCAGGAGGTGCGCGCCTTCCTTGCCGCCGAGATCGCGGCCGGCACCTTCGATCCCGACCGGCCCGGGCACGGCGACTCGCATGACCGCGCCTTCAGCCGGCGCATCGGCGCCAAGGGCTGGATCGGCATGACCTGGCCGAAACGGTACGGCGGCCGCGAGCGCAGCTTCCTCGAGCGCTACGTGGTGACGGAGGAATTCCGCGTCGCCAACGCGCCGGTGCGCCTGCATTTCGTCGCCGACCGGCAGAGCGGGCCGGTCCTGCTCAAATACGCGCGCGAGCACGTCAAGCTGGACATCCTGCCGCGCATCTGCCGCGGCGAGCTGTGCTTCGTCATCGGCATGAGCGAGCCGGGCTCGGGCTCCGATCTCTTCGCCGCCAAGACCAAGGCCACCAAGGTCGACGGCGGCTGGCGCATCAACGGCTCCAAGATCTGGACCAGCAACGCGCATATCGCCGACTACATGCTCGGCCTGTTTCGCACCTCGCCGCCCACCAAGGAGAACCGGCGCCACGGGCTCACCCAGTTCCTGGTCGACATGAAGACGCCGGGCATCACGGTCAACCCGATCTACCAGATGACCGGCCAGCACGATTTCAACGAGGTGGTGTTCGACGACGCCTTCGTCCCCGACGATTTTGCGCTGGGCGAGATCGACGGCGCCTGGAAGCAGGCGACGAGCGAGCTCGCCTATGAGCGCAGCGGCCCCGAGCGCTTTCTCGAAACCTTCTATGTGCTGATCGAGCTGATCCGCGCGCTCGGCGAGGCGCCCGATACCCGCAGCGCCGAGGGGCTCGGCCGGCTGGTCGCCCAGGCGCACACGCTGCGCCGCATGTCGCTCTCCGTCGCCGGCATGCTGCAGGCCGGCAAGGAGCCGGTGGCCGAAGCCTCGCTGGTGAAGGACCTCGGCACCGCCTGGGAGCAGAAGCTGCCCGGGCGCGTGCGCGAGCTTGCGGCGTTCCTGGCGCCGGAGACGCGCAACCGCGCCACGCTGGAGGAGCAGCTCGCCTTCGCGACCAAGGTCGCCGCCAAGCTGACGATCCAGGGCGGCACCACCGAGATCCTGCGCGGCATCATCGCGCGCGAGCTGGGGCTGCGATGATGGAAACGCGTCATTGCGAGGCGCGCACCGATCTCGGGTTTACCCGAGATCGGCCAATATCAATGCGCAAGTCGGGCAGGCCCGACTTGCGTGCGCGCCGAAGCAATCTCGATCGGCATCGCTTGCGGCGCGAGATTGCTTCGTCGGGCTTCGCCCTCCTCGCAATGACGTGGGGTGGTTTTCCGTGCCCGACCTGACCACGCTGCTCTGGCCGAAATCGATCGCGCTGATCGGGGCGTCGTCCGACACGCAAGGACTGCGCGGCCGCATCCTCGAGATCATGCGGGGGCATCCGTTCGCCGGAAAGATTTTTCCGATAAGCCGCAGCGCGAGCGAGGTGCAGGGCCTCAAAGCCTACCCGTCGGTCGCCGATCTGCCGGAGCCGGTCGATCTCGCGCTCATGATCATTCCGGCGCGGTTCGTGCCGGACGAGCTCGAGCGCTGCGCCAAGGCCGGCATCAAGGCGGCGTATATCCTCAGCTCCGGCTTCGCCGAGGAGCCGGGCGCGGGCGGCACCCGGCTGCAGGACGAGATCGTCGCGCTCGCGCGGCGCCACGACATGGTGGTGGTCGGCCCCAATGCGGAAGGCTTCGCCAACCTCGCGGCATCGCTGTGCGCGACCTTCAGCCCGGCAGTCGAGGCCGGCGCGCAGCCGCTGCTGCCGCCCGGCGAGCGGCGCGGCGAGATCGCGGTGGTGGCGCAGAGCGGCGGCATGGGCTTTGCGTTCTTCGACCGCGGCCGGCCGAAGAATCTTTCCTTTCGCTACATCGTGACGACCGGCAACGAGGCCTGCGTCGACGTCTGCGATTTCGTCGACGCCATGCTGGACGAGGGCAAGACGGATGTCTTTCTCCTGCTGATCGAGGACATCAAGTCGCCGGACAAATTCCGCCGCGTCGCCGACAAGGCGCTGCGCGCCGGCAAGCCGCTGATCGTCGGCAAGATCGGCCAGTCGGAGGCGGGCAGCCGCGCCGCCGCCTCGCACACCGGCGCGCTTGCGGGCTCGGCCGCCGCCTATCGCGCGGTGTTCGATCGCTACGGTGTGATCGAGGGGCGCGACCTCGACGACATGGTTGACCTCGCGATGGCGTTCACGACCTGCGCGCGGCGCTTGCCGGCCGGCAAGCGCGTCGGCATCTGCACCTCCTCGGGCGGCGGCGGCGTGTGGGTCGCGGACGCCTGCGCGGCGGCGGGCCTCACGGTGCCGCCGCTCGATGCCGCAACCCGTGCCGCGATCGACGTGCACCTGCCGCCCTACGGCACCTCGCAGAACCCGGTCGACGTCACGGCGCAGGGCGTGCACCACGTCGGCTATGCCGAATTTGCCCGCCTGCTCGACCGTTCGCCCGAGCTCGACGGCATCATCATGGTGATCACGGCCAAGTCCACGCGCTTCATCGAGGGCGATCGCGAGCGGCTGCAGCAGTTTTCCGGCGAAGCGACGAAGCCGGTGCTGATGTGGAGCTACACGCTGCCGACCGAGCGCAACGCCGAGATCCTGGGCGAGGCCGGCTTCCCGTTGTTCACCAGCCTGCAGAACTGCGCCCGCGCTTTGGCCGTGATGGCCGACTATCGCGCGGCGCGCGAGCGGCGCCTCGGTGCGGCGGAGTTTCGCCCGACCGCGCCGTCCGTCCGGGCCGCCGCGCAAGCCGCCGTGCAGGCGGGCGGCACGATCCTGTGCGAATGGGAGTCGCAGCGCGCGCTCGCCGGCTACGGCATCGGCGACGGCAATGCGGGCAAGCTCGTACATTCGGCCGAGGAGTCCGAGGCGGCGGCGCGCGCGCTCGGCGTCCCGGTCGCGCTCAAGGTGCAGTCGCCCGACCTCCCGCACAAGACGGAAGCCGGCGCCGTGCTGCTCGACGTCGCGACGCCCGCCGATGCGCGCGCCGGTTACGCGCGCGTGCTCGCCGCCGCGCAACGCCATGCGCCCGCGGCGCGCATCCTCGGCGTGCTGGTGCAGCCGATGGCGCCGCCCGGCCGCGAGGTCATCCTCGGCATCAGCAACGACCCGCAATGGGGGCCGATGCTGATGGTCGGCCTCGGCGGCATCCTGGTCGAGGCGCTCGACGACACGGCGCTCGCGCCGGTGCCGCTCGATCATGCGCAGGCGCTTGCGCTGATCGCCCGCCTCAGGGGCGCGCGCCTGCTCGATGCGTTCCGCGGCGCGCCCGCCGCCGATCTCGATGCGCTCGCGGATCTCGTGGCAAGTCTTGCGCGCTTTGCCCACGACCACGCGGACGCGATCGCCGAGATCGATCTCAATCCGGTCCTGGTGCACCCGCGCGGGGTTTCGGTCGTCGATGCCCTGATCGTGCGGCGCGACGCCGCGGTGCCGATCCACAAGTCAGCCATCGGGGAGTGATGCATATGGGCCCGTTCAAGGATATCGCGGTCGAGCGCACCGGCCATGTCGCCCTCGTCGAGATCCGGCGCCCGCCCAACAACTTCTTCGACATCGCGCTGATCCACGAGATCGCCGGCGCGCTCGAGGCGCTCGATGCGGACGACGGCTGCCGCGCGACCGTCCTCGCCTCGCAGGGCAAGGCCTTCTGCGCCGGCGCCAATTTCGGCGACGGCTCGAGCCTCGACGCGCAAGGGCGCCGCCCCGGCGAGCAGAGCCAGGGCGTCGGCCATCTCTACATGCAGGCGGTGCGGCTCTTCCGCGTCAAGAAGCCGATCGTCGCCGCCGTGCATGGCCCGGCGGTCGGCGGCGGGCTCGGCCTCGCCATGGTGGCGGATTTCCGCGTCACCTGCCCGGAGGCGCGCTTCGTCGCCAACTTCACCCGGCTCGGCTTCCATCCGGGCTTCGGGCTCAGCGTCACGCTGCCGGGCGCGATCGGGGCGCAGAACGCGGCGCTGATGTTCTACACCAGCCGCCGCGTCGCCGGCACCGACGCGCATGCCATGGGCCTTGCGGATGTGCTCGTGCCGCAGGACCAGGTCCGCGCGGCCGCGCTCGCGCTCGCGGCCGAGATCGGCGAGAATGCGCCCCTCGGCGTGCTCTCGACCCGCGCCACCATGCGCGGCGACCTCGCCGACCGCGTCATGAAGGCGACCGAGCACGAACTGGCCGAGCAGAGCCGGCTGCGCCAGACCGACGACTTCAAGGAAGGCATCAAGGCGATGGCCGAGCGCCGCGTGCCCAATTTTGCCGGGCGATAGTTCGTTTCCCCGTCATGCCCGTACATGCAGGCATCGTGGATGGCCGGGCCAAGGCCGGCCATGACGGCACGGGGAGCGCGACCTTTTTTCGATTGTCGTATCGAGAAAATTCCTGCAGCTTGGCGCGCAAAGGGTCGAAAAGCCGCAATGGACATCAGGACACGGGAGGAATTCATGCGCCATATCAAGCGCGCCTCGATCGCTCTGGCCGGCCTGCTTGCCGCGATCGCGCTCGCGGCATCGCCGGCCGCCGCCGAGACGGCGAAATGGCCGCAGCACACCGTTCGGCTCATCGTGCCGCTCGGCCCGGGCGCCGGCGTCGACATCGGCGCGCGCCTCTTTGCCGACAAGCTGAGCCAGCGCTGGGGCCAGCCCGTGCTGGTGGAGAATCGCCCGGGCGGCGACGCCGTCGTGGCGTTGGGCGTCTTCGCCAAGGCGCATGACGATCACGTGCTGCTCGTCTCGCCGGTCTCCGTCTTCACGGCACACCCGTTCCTCTACGAAAACCTTCCCTACCGGCCCGCCGACCTCAACCCGATCGCGCGCATCTCCAACACGATCGTCGCGATCTCGGTGCCGGCCTCGTCCAATATTTCCTCGCTGAAGGAGCTGTTCGACCTCGCCCGCAAGGAGCCCGGCAAGCTCAACTGGGCGGGCGTCACCGGCGCGCTCGACTTCCTGCTCGAGGGCTTTTTCAAGGGCGAAGGCCTCGACCTCAAGAAGGTGCCGTATCGCAATCCCGTCGAGGCCGCGAACGATCTCGCCGAGAACCGCGTGCAGGTCTACGAGGGCGCGCTCGCGATCGTGCGGCCGCTGCTGCAGCAGGGCAAGATCAAGGTGCTGGCGTTCACCAGCACGGCGCCGGATCCGGCCTATCCGAACATCCCGACCGTCGCGCAGGCGGGCTTCCCGGGCCTGACCGTCGACGGGCTCACTGGCTGGTTCGGCCCCTCCGATATGCGCAAGGACCTGCGCGAGCACATCTATGCCGACATCAAGGCGGTCGCCGACGCCAACCCGGTGATCGCCCAGCGCCTCACCACCAGCGGCCAGGTGGTCAACATCGGCGGCCCGGACGAATTCCAGAAGTCGATCGACGACCAGCGCGCGCAGATCGCCGAGATGGCGAAGCGGCTCGGGGTGGCGTTGAAGAAGTGAGGCGGGCGCCTTTGGCCATCCGCGACAATCGTCCCCGCTTGGTGTATTGACCATCCGGTCAACACTGAAGCGGATCGGTCATGTTCGAGCGGCGTGAATTCCTCATGCGAGCAACGGCGTTCGCGGCCGGATTCACCCCGGCCGTGCGCGCCCACGCCGCCGACTCCTGGCCTCAACGCCCCGTCACCATCGTGGTCCCCTTCGCGGCCGGCGGCTCGGCCGACCTGATCGGACGGCTGATAGCCCAGCATCTGCAGCAAATCTTCGGCACGCCGTTCGTGGTCGAGAACCGCGGCGGCGCCGGCGGCAGCATCGGGGCGGGCGTGGTCGCCAAGGCCGCGGGCGACGGCTATACGCTGCTGATCGGCACCGTGAGCACGCACGCGATCAACCCGGCGCTCTACGCGCATCTGCCGTTCGACGTCGAGAAGGATTTCGTGCCGATCTCGCTCCTGGTGCGGCTGCCCAACCTGCTCACCGTCAACAACGACGTGCCGGCAAAAACCGTGCCGGAGCTGATCGCCTATCTCAAGGCGAACGCCGGCAAGGTGAGCTTCGGCTCGTCCGGCAACGGCACCTCGTCGCATCTTGCCGCCGTGATGTTCCAGATCGCGACTGGCACGCACATGACGCACGTGCCGTTCCGCTCGACCGCCGACGAGATGAACAGCATGATCGGCGGCAATATCCAGGTCGCGATCGACTCGATGACCTCGATCTGGCCGCTCGCTAAGGGCGGGCAGGTGCGCGCGCTCGCGGTGTCGACGCCGCGGCGCGTCGCGGCGGCGCCGGATCTCCCGACCATCGGCGAGACGGTGAAAGGCTATGAGGCGACCGGCTGGCAGGGGCTTTATGCGCCGGCCGGCACGCCGCGGCCGATCGTCGACAAGATCGCAGCGGAGGTGAAACGCATTCTCAGCGATCCGCAGGTGGTCAAGACGCTCGCCAATGTGGGCGGCGAGCCGGCGCCGATGTCGCCCGACGATTTCGCCGCCTATGCGAAGGCCGAGCGCGTCAAGTGGGCGAAGGTCGTCGCGGCCGCCGGCGTGCGGATCCAGTAGGGGCGGCGGCCATGCGCAAGTCGGGCTCCGATCCGCACAAGACGCGCGAGAAAATCCTCGCCCGTGCCACCGCCGAGTTCGCGGCGCGCGGCTATTCGGGCGCGCGGGTCGACGCGATCGCGCGCCGCTGCGGGCTCGCCAAGAACATGCTCTATCACTACTTCGGCAGCAAGGAGGGGCTGTTCATCGCCGTCCTCGAGCGCACCTACGAAACGCTGCGCGCGCGCCAGCGCGATTTCGCCATCCGCGGCAGCGATCCGGCCGAGGCCATGCGGGCGCTCGTCGCGCATACGTTCTCCGCGCTCTCGGAGCACGGCGAGGCGATCGCGCTGCTCAACGACGAGAACCTGCACAAGGGCTGCCATCTGCGCCGCTCGAAGCGCATCCGCGCGCTCTACGATCCGCTGGTCGACACCATCCGCGAGGTGCTGCGCCGCGGCGCCGCCCAGGGCATCTTCCGCCGCGACATCGATCCGGTCACGCTCTATCTCTCGCTCTCCTCGCTCGCCTATCACTACCTGTCGAACCAGCACACGCTCAAAGCCGCCTTCGGCATCGACTTCACCGCCGCGGCGCGCCGCAAGGCCTGGCTCGCGCACATCACCGATATGATCCTCACCTACTGCCGGAGCGAGGTCGGCGCCGCCGCGCGCCGCCTTGCGGCCGGGCGGCGCTGATATGGAGCTGCCGCACGCGACCAACCGGCTGATCGGCAGCCCGGTGCCGCGCGTCGAGGATCTGCGCTTCCTGCGCGGGCACGGCCAGTATGTCGGCGACCTCGCGCTCGCCGGCATGCTGCACGCCGCGATCCTGCGCAGCCCGTTCGCGCACGGCCGCATCCGCGCGATCGATGCGACGGCAGCGCGGGCGCGGCCGGGGGTGCGCGCCGTCATCACGGCGGCCGAGATCGGTGCGGTGTCGCGCATCCCACAGCGGCTCGATGTGTTGCCCGGATTGAAGCCGTACTGGCAGCCGGTCATCGCCCACGACAAGGTGCGCTACGTCGGCGAGCCGCTCGCGCTCGTGGTGGCCGACAGCGCCGCGCTCGCCGAGGACGCGCTGGAGGCGATCCGCGTCGACATCGAGCCGCTGGCGCCGGTCGCCGACCGCGCGACCGCGCGTGCCGACGCGGTGCGCCTGTTCGACGGGGCAAGCAACGTGGCGGGCCCGCTGACGGCGCTCAAGGGCGATGCCGATGTGGCGTTCCGCAACGCTCCTTATGTGCGCCGCGAGCGGTTCAAGGTGCAGCGCTTCACCGCGGTGCCGCTCGAGCCACGCGGGCTGGCGGCGCAATGGGACGCGGCGGACGGCAAGCTCACGGTGTTCGGCACGGCGAAAATTGCGTTCCCCAACCGCCGCATGCTCGCCGCCATGATGAACCTGCCCGAAGGCGCCATCCGCATGGTCGAGAACGACGTCGGCGGCGGTTTTGGCGCGCGCGGCGAATTCTACCCGGAGGATTTCCTCGTCCCGTTCGCGGCGCGGCTGCTCGATCGGCCGGTGCAGTGGATCGAGGACCGGCGCGAGAACCTCATCGCCTGCAATCACGCGCGCGACGTCGAGATCGAGCTTGCGATCGCGTGCGACCGCACCGGCAAATTCCTGGCGCTCGCCGGCGCGGCCTTCTGCGACATCGGCGCCTATGTGCGCACCGGCGGCGCTACGCCCGCGCGCAACGTCGCGCAGGTGCTGTCCGGCCCATATGCGGTGCCGGCTATCCGCATCGATGTTTCGCTCGTGCTCACCAACAAGACGCCAGTCGGCACCTACCGCGGGCCAGGTCGCTTCGAGGCGGATTTCTTCCGCGAGCGGATGATCGATATGGTGGCGGATGATCTCGGCATCGATCGCGTCGAGTTGCGCCGGCGCAACCTCATCGCGGAAAGCGCCATGCCGTATCGGCTCGCGACCGTCGAGCCGCTGCACATCGAGACCGAGACCGACAGCGGCGACTATGCGGCGACGCTCGCGCGCTGCCTGCGCGAGTTCGATTGGGCCGCCAAGTCGGCACTCGACGGCAAGCTGGTCGACGGGCGCTACCGCGGCAGCGCGGTCGGCTGCTACATCGAGGGCGGCGCCTCGGGGCCGCGCGAGAATGCGCGGCTCGTCCTCGAAGCGGATGGCCGCGTCGCGGTGCATGTCGGCTCGTCCGCGGTCGGGCAGGGGGTGGAGACCGTCTTTGCCCAGATCGCCGCCGATGCGCTCGATCTGCCGATGGATGCCATCGCGGGCGTGCACCATGGCTCGACCGATCATCTCGCCGAGGGTTTTGGCTCCTACAGCTCGCGCTCGGTGGTGATGGGCGGTTCGGCCGTGCTTGACGCGGCGGAAAAGCTGAAAGCCGCGATCCGCGCCGCCGCCGCGCGCCGTTTCGGCTGCGCCGAGCACGAGGTGCGGCTCGACCACGCGACCGCGCGCGCGCCGGACGGCCGGTCGCTCGCGTGGCGCGAGCTGGCGGCCGATGGTCTTGCGGCCGACGGCACCTTCGCCAGCACCAAGCGCACCTACAGCTATGGCGCGCACGCGGCGCATGTGGCAGTCGATGCGAAGACCGGCGCGGTCGAGGTGCTGGATTATGTCGCGGTCGAGGACGTCGGCCGCATCATCAATCCGGCGACGCTGCACGGCCAGTGCGTCGGCGCGATCGTGCAGGGGCTCGGCGGCGCGCTGATGGAGCATCTCGTCTATGACGAGCAGGGCCAGCTGCTCGCCGGCACGCTCGCCGACTACATGATGCCGACCGCGAGCGACTTTCCGTCGATCCACGCGGTCGCGACCGAGGACAAGCCGGCGCCGCACAATCCGCTCGGCGCCAAGGGCGCGGGCGAGGGCGGCACCATCCCGGTCGGCGGCGTGATCGCCAATGCGGTCGCGGCGGCGCTGAAATCCCTCGGCGTGCAGCCGTGCGAGCTGCCGCTGACGCCGGCGAATGTGTGGGTAATGATCAACGAAAAGCGATAGCTGCTCCAGATTCTCAACCGTCATGCCCGGCGTATTGCCGGGCATCCACGTTTTTCTTGTGCGGCCATGACGATGATGAGCGCAAGGTGGTCCATAATTGACTGAACGGTCAACACGATGGTACCAAGCCAGGCGATCCCGCCGCACCCGTTCGAAACCGCAACATGAAACTTCCCGCCTTCGACTATGCGTGTCCGACGACGCTTGCCGAGGCGGTGACGCTGCTCGCCGCGCACGGCGACGCGAAGGTCCTGGCCGGCGGACAGTCGCTGGTGCCGATGCTGGCGTTCCGCGTCGCCTCGCCGTCGCTCCTGGTCGACCTGCGCAAGCTGCCCGGGCTCGACGCGATCAAGATCACCGACGCGGGCGTGCGGCTCGGAGCGCTGGTTCGCTGGCGCGACATTCTCGACGACGCGCGGCTCGCGCGCGCGCATCCGCTGCTCGTGGCGGCGGTGCGCCATGTCGCGCACTACCAGATCCGCAACCGCGGCACGGTCGGCGGCAGCATCGCGCATGCCGATCCGGCGGCCGAGATGCCCGGCATCGCGGTCGCGTGCGACGCCGAGATTGCGGTGACCGGCAAGGCCGGCGCGCGGGTCATTCCGGCGCAAGAATTCTTCGTCGGCGCGCTCACGACCGCGCTCACGCCGGACGAGATCATCACCGAGATCCGCCTGCCGCCATGGCCGGCCGGGCGCCGGTTCGGGTTCGAGGAATTCGCCCTGCGGCGCGGCGATTTCGCCATCGCGGCCGCCGCGGTGTTCTACGATGTCGACGCCGCGGGGCGCGCCGTGAACGCACATGTCGGGGTGATCGGCGTCGGCGACCGGCCGATGCGGCTCGCGCCGGTCGAGGCGGCGCTCGACGGCGCGCAGATCGACGCCGACACGGTCGCGCGCGCCGCAGCGGCCACCTCGGCCGCCGTGACGCCGCAGGACGACATCCATGCGAGCGCCGCCTATCGCCGCTCGCTCATCGGCACCATGGTCGAGCGCGCGCTGCTCGCGGCAGCGGCCTGAACGGAGCCGGCATGGCGACGAAGTTCGAGGTCAACGGCAAAGCGGTCGAGGTCGCGGTCGAGCCGCGCATGACGCTCGCCGACTGCCTGCGTCACGTGCTGCGGCTCACCGGCACCCATGTGGGCTGCGAGCACGGCGTGTGCGGCGCCTGCACGGTGCTGCTCGACGGCGAGGCGGTGCGCTCCTGCCTGATGCTCGCCGTGCAGGCGGAAGGGCGCAGCATCACGACGATCGAGGGCCTGTCGAACGACGATGATCTCACGCCGCTGCAAAAGTCGTTCCGCAAGCACCATGCCCTGCAATGCGGCTTCTGCACGCCCGGCATGATCACGACCGCCCACGCGCTGCTCAGCGAGGAGCCCGACTGCGACGCCGACCGCGTGCGCGAGGTGCTGTCCGGCAACCTCTGTCGCTGCACCGGCTACATCTCGATCGTCGAGGCGGTGCTCGACGCGCGCAGCGCCTATCGCAAACCTGCGGAACGAGATTGCGTCGGCGCGCGGGGCGCGCCTCGCAATGACGAGGTTGGGCCGCGATGAAGAACACCTTCATCGGCGCCGCGATCGAACGGCGCGAGGATCTGCGCTTCGTGCGCGGGCGCGGGCAATATGTCGACGATCTCAGCCCGGAAGGGCTGCTGCATGCCGTGATCCTGCGCAGTGCGGTCGCGCACGGGCACATCCGCGCGATCGATGCGTCGGCGGCGACGAAGATTCCCGGGGTGCATGCGGTGATCACCGCCAAGGACATGGGCGAGCGCCCACCCATCATACCGATGCGACTGCAGCCGCTCCCCGACTTCAAGCCCTTCGAGCAGCCCGTGATCGCGGCCGGCAAGGTGCGCTATGTCGGCGAGCCGATCGCGGTCGTGCTCGCCGACAACGCGGCGATCGGCGAGGACGCGCTCGAGGCGATCGCGGTCGACATCGCGCCGCTGCCGGCCGTGACCGACCGCGCCGGCGCGACGAGCGGCGCGAGCGTGCTGTTCGAGGCGGCGGGCGGCAACCTGCCGCTCACCTTCAAGGCGGCGCGCGGCGACGCGGCGGCCGCCTTCAAGGACGCGCCCTATCGCCGGCGCGAGCGCTTCAAGGTGCAGCGCCACTACGGGCTCACCATGGAGCCGCGCGGCGTGCTCGCCGAATGGGACGCGGGGATCCTGCGCGTATTCGGCGCCGCCAAGGTGCCATTCTTCAACCGCCGCATCCTGGCGGCGCAGATCGGCCTGCCGGAAGCCGCGATCGACATGGTCGAGAACGACGTCGGCGGCGGTTTCGGCGCGCGCGGCGAGTTCTATCCGGAGGATTTCCTGATCCCGTTCGCGGCGCGCCATGTCGGGCGTCCGGTCAAATGGATCGAGGACCGGCGCGAGAACCTGATGGCGATGAACCACGCCCGCGAGGCGGAGGCCGACATCGAGCTCGCGTGCACGCGCGAGGGAAAAATCCTCGGCCTGCGCGGCCACACCTACACGGACATGGGCGCCTATATGCGCACCAACGGTGCGGTCGGCGCGCGCAACATCGCCCAGTTCATGTCGGGGCCGTACCGCATCGAGCACATCGACATCGACGCGACGCTGTTCATGACCAACAAGACACCGGTCGGCACCTATCGCGGCCCCGGCCGGTTCGAGACCGATTTCTTCCGCGAGCGGCTGTTCGACCTCGTCGCCAAGGAGCTGCGCATCGACCCGATCGCATTTCGCCGCCGCAACCTCGTCGCCGACGCCGAGATGCCCTATCGGCTTGCCACCATCACGCCGTTCGAGAGCAAGGACGAGCTCGACAGCGGCGACTACCAGGCGACGCTCGACCGCTGCCTCGCCGAGATCGGCTGGAACGAGAAGCAGAAGCTGCAGGGCCGGCTGATCGACGGCCGCTATCACGGCCTTGCGCTCGGCTGCTTCATCGAGGGCGGCGGCGCCGGGCCGAAGGAGAGCGCCAAGGTCGCGCTCAACGACGACGCGAGCTTCACGGTGTCGATGGGCTCGTCGGCGGTCGGGCAGGGGGTCGAGACGGTGTTTGCCCAGATCGCCGCCGATGCGCTCGAGGTGCCGCTCTGGCGCATCCGCGAGGTGCTGCACGGCTCGACCGCCTATGTCAGCGACGGCTACGGTGCCTATCACTCGCGCTCGGTCGTGATGGGCGGCTCGGCGCTGCTCGACGCGGTGGAGAAATTCCGCGCCGCGTTGCGCATGCAGGCGGCCGAGCGCCTCGGCTGCGCGCCCGATGTCGTGCGGATCGGCGACGACAAGGTCGCGGGCCCGGACGGCCGTGCGCTGCCGCTGGCGGAATTCGCCGGCATCGCGGCCGAAGGCGCCTTTCTCAACAAGAAGCACACCTATACGTATGGGGCGCACGCCGCGCATGTGGCGGTCGACGCCAAGACCGGGCGCGTCGCAATTCTCGACTACGTCGCGGTCGAGGACGTGGGGCGCATCATCAATCCGCTCACGCTCAAGGGCCAGGTGATCGGCTCGCTGGTGCAGGGCCTCGGCGGCACGTTCCTCGAGCATCTCGTCTACGACGAGCACGGCCAGCTCTTGACCGGCTCGCTGATGGACTACCTGCTCCCCACCGCGAGCGACTTTCCCAACCTGCGCAGCATCGCGACCGAGCAGAAACCCTCGCCGATCAATCCGCTCGGCGCCAAGGGCGCCGGCGAGGGCGGCATGATCGCGGCCGGCGGCGTGATGGCGAATGCGGTGGCGAATGCGCTGGCCGATTTCGGCGTCGAGCCGCGCGAGCTGCCCCTGACGCCGCCAAGGGTGTGGGAACTGCTGCAGACGGCAAAAAGGTGAGGCGTGCCGGCTCTTGCGCTACCCTCCCGCCCGTTGGCGGGGAGGGTCGGCCGCGTGAGCGAAGCGAATGCGGACGGGGTGGGGGGACTACGCTTGCTCCGAATTTTGAGACGAGCGCGCACATAACTGCGACAGAGCAAGCGGCGCCCCCCCACCCCTAACCCCTCCCCGCCACTCGCTTCGCTCGCGGGGGGAGGGGAACAGCTGCTGCACGGATCGAGTAATTGACTGTCCAGTCAATTGACGCCTAGATTTGTCGCCGATTTCGTCATCGAAGGGAGACCCCGCATGAGCGTTGCACGGCATCAGCGGCCGCCCGAGCTTGTCGGCGTGCCGCTCGAGGACATCCTGAAGAAATATGTCGGCCGCTTCCGCGACAAGAGGCCCGACTGGGCGGCGTTCGAGGACGCCAAGATCGAGGGCTACAAGCGCGCCCAGCATCGCTTCATCGGCGCCGGCGGCTCCGGCAAGCACAACGATCCGACCATCATCCCGCCGGGCAACTTCACGCTCTCGATCGTCTATGTCGAGCCCGGCCAGGGCAACGCGGCGCACACGCACGAGGTCGAGGAGTGCTTCTTCGTCCTGCAGGGATTTCTCGACGTCTTCATCGAGGACGAAAGCGGCAAGCGGCTGACCACGCGGCTTGCACCGTGGGAATGCATCTGCTGTCCGGCCGGCGTCATCCACGGCTACGAGAATGCCAGCCTCGCGCCCGTCTATGTGCAGATCATGCTCGGCCGCGGTCGGCCCGAAACCATGGGCTACGCGGACGAGGATCTCTACCAGCGGCGCGACCAGCACCTGAAGGCCGCCGAGTAGGTTCCGCCGGCGCACCGGCGCCGCATTCCGCTTTACGCCCATTTAACGGGACCGGGCGGAACGCCTCTGCTAGAGTTGGGGTTATTCCGGGCAGAGGTGGCGACCATGCATGTGCGTCACGACGGACCGATTGCAGCCATCATGGAATGGGTCGGCGCGACCTGCGCCTACGCGATCATCTTCGGCATGATCGCAACCGCGCTCGCGCCGCTGTTCACGCCGCTTTTTCAGAACTGAGAGGCGCGCGACGGCGGGATCAAGGCGCGGCCGCAAGGGCGCGTCTCCCCACCCCCGCGATTCGCATGCGGTGCGTTGTCGGTGCGCTGCCCCGGCGCACTGGCCGACCCGCATATCGCTGCCGGCGCGACGCCATTGGCCGATACGACCCGACATGCGAGGTCGACCTTGTGTATTTTTTCCGTGGACAAATCGGACCAGGGCCGCGCCCAATTGCCGCCGTCACAATCCACGCGGCCTTTCTCATAATTTATTGATATTGCATGAGAATCATCCTCGCTGCGATGCAAAAAGAGGTATCCGCCCGCAACGTGGTTAACGAACCGTAATCGCTGCGGCGCAACACTGTCATGCCGCTGTAATAAACACCCCGTTTGGTGGCGCCGCGATCGGTCTGAGGAGAGGGCGACGCCCGAAGGGGCCGATCAATAAGCGGGAGGTACCGCATGCGAATCCACCTCGTCGCGGCCGTGGCCGCCGCGGCTGTTGCATTGGCCACGAACGTCCAAGCCGCGAGCCTGACCGGCGCCGGCGGGACCGCGATCTATCCGGTGCTGTCGAAGTGGGCAGACACCTACGCGAAGCAGAAAGGCGACACCGTCAACTACCAGGCGATCGGCTCGGGCGGCGGCATCAAGCAGATCGAGGCGAAGACCGTTCTGTTCGCCAATACCGACATGCCGTTGAAGCCCGATGACGTGGCGAAGAACGGCCTCGTGCAGTTTCCCCAGGTGATCATCTCGATCACGCCGGTCGTCCACCTCGCGGGCGTGAAGGCGGGCGAAATGGTGATCGACGGCCCCACGCTTGCCAAGATCTATCTCGGCGACATCAAGGAGTGGGACGATCCCGCGATCAAGAAGCTCAATCCGAACGTGAAGCTGCCGCACCAGGCGATCACCACGGTGCATCGTTCCGACGGCTCGGGCACGACCTTCAACTTCACCGACTATCTCTCCAAGGTCAGCGCCGACTGGAAGACCAAGGTCGGCGAGGGCACCTCCGTCAACTGGCCGAACGGCGTCGGCGGCAAGGGTAACCCCGGCGTTGCGTCCTACGTGCAGCAGGTCGACGGCGCGATCGGCTATGTCGAGTACGCCTACGTGATCGAGAATAAGCTGATCTACACCGACATGGTCAACAAGGCGGGCAAGCGCCTGTCCCCGACCATGGAGGCGTTCCAGGCCGCTGCCGCCAATGCCGACTTCACCAAGGTGAAGGATTTCTACCTGATCCTCACCGACCAGCCCGGCGACAAGAGCTGGCCGATCACCGCGGCGACCTACATGCTGCTGCGCAAGGACAACGCTCCCGACCAGAACCACCTCGCGCTCGCGTTCCTCGACTGGGGGCTCAAGAGCGGCCAGGCGCAGGCGAAGGCGCTCGACTACGTCCCGCTCCCCGACGACGTGGTCAAGCAGATCGAGGCGCATTGGATCAAGGAGCTGCCGGGCGCGTGGAAGACCGCGGGCAACTGAGCCGCTGCTGCCATGCGTCGCCGCGCGGCGCGCGGCGACATCTCTCTCCAGCCTGAACTCGGAGGCCGGACCTTGGGTCCGGCCTCCTTTTTCGTTTGCCCGCAACCGGGCGCTCGCGCAGGAGAGGGAGCGCCGCGCCGCTTTGTGGGTCGCATTTTCGACCGCGAACCGGTATCCACGTCGCCGGAAAATGCTCCGGCCGCGCGCTCGCCAGTCTGGCGCCTTGCCGGAGCGCGGAGCCATGCGCGAGGATTGCGGTTATATGCGCGCGAAAGTCTTTCGCGACTACGACCAGGCCGAGCTTGACCGCCAGTACGACCAGCGTGCCTGGGCCGCCAACGCGGTTGCGCTGATCAACGGCTATTCGATCGACAGCGAGATCGTGCGCGAAAGGCTCGGCGAGCCGGAGGTGCACGCCTATGGCGATGGCCGCGCGGAGACGCTCGACCTCTTCCGCTCCCACCGGCCGAATGCGCCGATCCTCGTCTTCGTCCACGGCGGCGCCTGGCGCGCCTTGGGCAAGCGCGACAGCGCATTTGCGGCGGAACATTTCGTCCGCTCGGGGGCGCATTTCGCCGCGCTCGATTTCGCCCTGCTGCCCTACGTCGCGCTCGACGAGATGGTTTGGCAGGTGAAGTCGGCGATCGCCTGGCTCTATCGCAACGCCGCCGCGCTCGGCGCCGACCGCGAGCGCATCTTCGTCTCCGGCCATTCGTCCGGCGCGCATCTCGCCGGCGCCGCCATCACGGGCGACTGGAAGGCGGAATTCGATCTGCCGTTCGAGACCGTGAAGGGCGCGGTCTGCTGCAGCGGCGTCTACGACCTCGAGCCGGTGCGGCGCAGCGCCCGCAATCGCTACGTCCTGCTCGACGAGCGCCAGGTCGAGGCGTTGAGCCCGATCCGCCATGTCGGCCATCTCGCCTGTCCGGTGGTGATCGCCTATGGCGAGCGCGAGAGCGACGAGTTCAAGCGCCAGGCGCGCGATTTCGCCGCCGCGATCGAGCGCCACCGCGTGCCGGTCGCGGTCGAGCTGGTCGAAGGCCCCGGGCTCAATCATTTCGAGATCATCAACACGCTCGGCTCGCCGACCGGCCTGCTCGGCCGGCTCGCGTTGCGTCAGATGGGGCTGACGATCGGTTGACCGGGCAGCGGCGCTCGCCGTCTCGTTGCGCAACGGAGAGGTGTCCGGGTGTCGCGGCATGCGAGGGCGGCCGATCTTGAATTGTTATTAAGAGCCGCCGGTTAGCCTCGTCTCCGCAAGATTCGGGCGTTGCTGCAAAAATCCGCAAGGCGACGCCGGGAGCGTGGCCGGACGGACGTCCGGATCGATGGTCATTCGGGCAGGAGACTCAACGTTGGCTTTGAAGCTTCGCATCGGCACCAAGCTCGGCCTTGTCGGCGCCGTCGGCCTCGTCATGGTCGGCGCGATCGCGCTTAGCGAGACGTGGGACCGCCGCATTCGCGCCGACCTCGCGGTCGAATCGAACGATGCCGCAACGGTGCGCGCCACGACGCTCGCGGCCTCGGTGGCGATCCGCCGGATCGTCATCATGGGGCGCGACATCCGGCTCGCCGGCAACCAGGCCGGCGTCGATACGGCGTTCAAGCAGGCGAGCACATTCGCGGCGGACGGCATGAAGGCGCTCGATACGGCGCTCGCGGCAGAGCCCGAGGGCGAGACCCGGCAGGCGCTTGTGCGCGCCAAGGATCTGCTCAAGCAGTTCTTCGCGGCGGTGCAGGAGGTTGCGGCGGCGCGCAAGGAAATCCTCGACGTGCAGACGCATCTCGGCGATCAGGGGCTCGGCTGGAGCAAGGACATGGGCGAGCTCCTCAAATTGCCGGCGCTCGCCGCCCTTCCCAACGCGAGCGAGGTCACGCACGCGCTCGAACGGGCGGATTTCTTTTCCACCAGCGCCCGGCTCTCGCTGTGGGCCTATCTGGTGCGCGGCACCAAGGACTCGCTGCCCCGCATCAGGGCGGGGCTCGAGAACACCAACAAGCTCCTCAAGGAGGCGCGCGCGAAGACCACTGACCCGGCGGTCCTCGCCAAGATCGACGCGTTCCTCACCTTCGCGCCGCGCTACCAGGAGACGATGGAGCAGAACATCAAGGCGAACGAGCATCTCGCCTCGACCGTCAAGGATCGCGCCGATCCGCCGCGTGTCGCGCTCGACAAGCTGTTGGACGAGATCAGCGCCGCGCTGAACGCCCGTGCGGCCGGCATCGCCGCCAAGGTCGACGCGCAGGAAGCGCGCGGCCGCACCATCGGCCTCGGCCTCGACGGCATCGTGGCGCTGATCCTGGTCGGCTCGGTCGTCTTCTCGTTCGTCGGCATCTCGCGTCCGATCGCCCGCCTCAACGGCGCGATGGACCGCATGGCCAAGGGCGAGCTCGACATCGAGGTGCCCGGCGCGACGCGCGGCGATGAGATCGGCGACATGGCCAAGACCATCACGGTCATCCGCGAGAATTCGGCGCGCGAGGCGCTGGCCAAGCAGGAAGAGGCGAAGCGCGCCGATATCGAGCGCGCCGCCCGGCGCAAGACCGACATGGCGAAGCTCGCCGACGAGTTCGAGGGCGCGGTCGGCGAGATCGTCGAAACCGTGTCGTCGGCCGCGACCGAGCTCGAAGCGTCCGCCAATACGCTGACGCGCAGCGCCGAGACCACCCAGCAGCTCGCCAACATCGTCGCCGAAGCCTCCTCGGACGCATCCGGCAACGTGCAGTCGGTCGCGACCGCGACCGAGGAGATGACCGGATCGATCACCGAGATCAGCCGGCAGGTGCAGGAGTCGAGTCGGATCGCCGGCGATGCCGTCAAGCAGGCGGAGACCACCGATGCCCGCATCAACGCGCTCGCGGAGGCCGCCGGCCGCATCGGCGACGTCGTCAAGCTGATCACCGCCATCGCCGAGCAGACCAACCTGCTCGCGCTCAACGCCACGATCGAGGCGGCGCGCGCCGGCGAGGCCGGCAAGGGGTTCGCGGTGGTGGCGCAGGAGGTGAAGCAGCTCGCCTCGCAGACCGCCAAGGCGACCGAGGAGATCGGCGCGCAGATCAGGGGCATGCAGTCGGCGACGCAGGATTCGGTCGCCGCCATCAAGGAGATCAGCAGCACGATCGGCCGCATCTCCGAGATCGCCGCGACCATCGCGGCGGCGGTGGAAGAGCAGGGCGCCGCGACGCAGGAGATCGCCCGCAACGTGCAGCAGGCCGCGCAGGGGACGACCCAGGTCGCCACCAACATCACCGACGTCAACCGCGCCGCGAGCGAGACCGGCAGCGCCTCGACCGAGGTGCTCGGCTCGGCCAAATCGCTCGCCAACGAGAGCAACCGCCTCAAGCTCGAAATGGCGAAGTTCCTCGAGACCGTGCGGGCGGCCTAGCCTTGCTCGCAACAAGCCTCGCAGGAGGGTCGCAACGGCCAGCCGTTGGCACGCCGCAGCTTGGCCAACTTCTTCGCCGACAATTCGCGCGATGCCGAGTCGCGCGATTTTCGTCAGGCACGACCGCGGCCCGTGCGCGAGGTGCAGATGACGGCGTCCGACGACGAGTTGCGCAGGATGGCGGAATGCGAAGCGCTCGCCGAAAAGGCGTACAACGAGATGTATGAGACGCGCTTTCCCGCTGGCCTCTATAGCGAGATGAAGGATTGCTTCATCGAGGCGATCGGCGCCGCGCGCCGCGCCGGCAGGCCCGACGAGGTCGAGCGGCTCACTAGGCGGCTCGAAAACTGCAAGCAGGTCTATCGCAAGCAGTTCGCAACGTTCTGAGTGGTGCTCCCGCGCCCCGGATCCGCCGGGGGGATTCGGCAGATGCCGGGGGCGGGCCGCACGTCAGTACCCGATCTGGTGGCTGACGAAATTCTCCTCGTGGTTCAAGAGCCGCTGCTCGCCGCGCGAGATGGTGCCGCCGCGCGCATAGGCCATGGCGCGCTCCTCCTGCCGGATCGCGTGGTCCTCGGCGTGCAGCGCGCGCGCCCGGCGCCAGCCGATCTCGCCCTCGCGCAGCTCGCGATTGATGCGGAAGTGCTGGATTGCGAGGCGGTCGTTCACCTCGGCGCGGCGCGGATGGCGCTGGTCCCAGGTGGCGGCCGACGCGCTGCCGGCGGTGCCGATGAGGGCGAGCGCGAGCGCGCCGACGGTGAGGAACGCGGACTTCGACGTCACGATGGTGGTGCGCATGACTTTCTTCCTTTGGATCAGGTGGTGGCGAACCCGTCGCCCGCCGAAGCGCAGCGAAGGCGGGTCGCCGATGCGCGCGATCTTCGGACCGGCCCGGTGAACCGAGGTTGAATGCGATGTTTGGAAAAGCCCGTCTGGCGGGCAAAACCCGCATGGCGGCAGGTGGAAACGTCGTTTGTGTGATCGGCATCACGCGGCGTCGTGAAAACGCCGCAAGCGTGAAACGCGCGGCCATTCGGCGGGCCGCGCGCTTGTCGTCCCGCTAGGCGTTGCGCGATGCCGGCGTGCGGCCCTCGACCGAATGGCCGCCGCCGCCGTGCACCGCGAGCAGCAGCATCGCGCCGATGATCGCGAGGTTCTTGTAGAAGTTCGCCTTCTGGATCATGTAGTGCTCGGCGTCGAGACCCGGCAGCATCCAGAACGGGTGCGTGAAGGCGGTGATGAGGATCAGGTAGAGGACGAAGCCCCACGCGACCCAGCGTGTCTTGATCCCGAGCAGGATGGCGATCCCGCCGAAGAATTCGACCGCGCCGATGAGATAGCCGAACCACGTCGGCACCGCAGTGCCCGACGCGATCAGGTCGAAGAACCGCTTCGCGCCGGGATGGCCGACGACCGATTCCGGGTGCAGCAGCTTTGGCAGCCCGTACGCGATGAACACGGCCGATATGCAAATGCGGCTGATCAAGGCGATGAAATTCGACATGTTGCCCTCCCACCTCTGAATGGCTGCGGGGACGCGGCGCCCCGCTTGCCGCCATGATGATGTCGCCTCGCGCGTTCTGCAATCGCTGGGTACCGCGCTGTGGGTAACTTGCCCACCCGGAAGGGCGGGGTCGGGTGGGCGGCGATGCGTCCCCGGCGCGCCGGTCAGGCGGCCCGCCGCCGGCGCAAGCGCCGCCACAGCGCCTCGCCGATGCCGAGAATGCCGTTGCGGGCAAACAGCGCGATGGTCACCAGCATGATGCCGAGGCCGAGCTGCCAGGCGGTCGGATAGACTTCCGCGAGAAAGTGCGAGAGCAGCATGTAGGCGACGGCCCCGACGAAGGCGCCGTAGAGCCGGCCGTAGCCGCCGAGGATGAGGATGATCAGCACGGTCGCGGCGCGGTCGAGGTCGAGCGCGCTGAGGTTCACATAGGCGTTGGCCTGCGCCCACAGGCCGCCGGCAATGCCGGCGATCGCCGCCGAGATCGTGTAGCAGACGAGCAGGCGGCGCTGCACCGGCGCGCCGACCGCGTGCATGCGCAAGAGGTTCTCGCGGATGCCCGCGAGGCTCTGGCCGAACGGCGAATAGACCAGCCGGCGCACGACCAGGAAGCAGGCCGCGAGCACGCCGAGGCTGAACAGATACTGCGTATCGGCGTAGAGCGGATTGAAGTCGAAGCGGCCGAACACCGGCGCGATCGGCAGGCTCGGCAGGCCGTCGAAGCCGCCGGTGACGTCGTGCGCCATGTTGGCGGCTTCCTGCAACAGCGCCATGGTGCAGAGCGTGAGCATCAACAGCGTGAGGCCGCGGGTGCGCAGCAGCACGACGCCCGAGGCGAACCCGATTGCCGCGGCGGCGAGCGCCGCGACCGCGAGACTTGAGATCGGCTCGGTCCAGATACCGTGATAGGCGAGCAGTCCGACCGTGTAGGCGCCGGCGCCGAAAAAGGCGGCGTGGCCGAGCGTGATGATGCCCGCATAGCCGAGCGCGAGGTCGAGCGAGAGGGCGAACAGGATGGCGATCAAGAGGTCGGCGCCGAAACCGAGATAGTCGGGAAACGCGAAGTAGAAGGCGACGCCGGCGATCCACGGCAGCGCCTCGAACCAGCGCCAGCGGTGGCGGCGCGCGAGCGCGCCGGCCGCCGGACGGTCGGGCGGTGCCACCACGACTGCGGCGGCGGGGGTCGCGGGGTCGGTCAAATGTCGCGCCTTCCGAACAGCCCCTGCGGCCGCCACAGCAGCAGCAGGATGGTGAGCGCGTAGATGAACATGGTGCCGCCCTTGGGCAGGTAGAGCTTGAGCACGAAGTCGAGCGTGCCGATCAGCAGCGAGGCGACATAGACGCCGGTGATGCTGCCGAGGCCGCCGACCGACACCGCGATCAGGAAATAGACCAGGTACTTGAGCGCGTATTGCGGGTCGAGGCCGAGGAACTCGGCACCGAGGCCGCCGCCGAGCGCCGCCATGCCGCTGCCGAACGCGAACGTGATGGTGAACAGCCGGTTGACATTGATGCCGAGCGATTCCGCCATGCGGCGGTTGTCGACGGTCGCGCGGATCTGCGCGCCGAGGCGGGTGCGCTCGAACACGAGCCACAGGCCGGACACGATCAGCGCGCCGGCGGCGATGAGGAAGACGCTGTAGGTGCGGTATTGCGTAAAGCCGAGATCGAGCTGGCCTTCGAGCGCCGGCGGCAGCTGCAGCGTCTGGCTGTCGGGGCCGGCCGCGAGCGTGGTCGCGGCGATGAAGATGAAGATCAGGCCGATGGTGAACAGCACCTGGTCGAGCTCGCCCGCGCGATAGAGCCGGCGATAGAGCGTCCGTTCCAGCACGACGCTCAGCGCCGCGGTCGCGACGAAGCCTAGCGCGAGCGCGGCGGCGAAGTCGAGGTGCGCGCGGTTCATCGCCAGGACGATGACGTAGCCGCCGACCATCGCGAAGGCGCCGTGCGCGAGGTTGACGAAGCCCATCAGCCCCATGGTGACCGAGAGCCCGACCGAGACGATGAACAGCACGGTTCCGGCGGAGAGCCCGCCGAGGATCATGCTGGCGACGTCGATGCCGTGGATCACGCGCGCTTCCTCTTAACCTCTCCCCGCAGGGGGAGAGGTCGACGCGCGCAGCGCGTCGGGTGAGGGGCGCTCGGAGCCCGAATTGAAATTCCGAGAGCCCCTCACCCCGACCCTCTCCCCTTCGGGGAGAGGGGGCGCAAGCGCCGTGCTCTCCTCACTGCCCGCCGGTCACTTCTTCTTGCACGGGCCGATGCCCAGCTCCTTGCACTTGTCCTTCACGTGATCGATCTCGCCGATCACCTTCATGTGCAGCTTGCCGTCGGCGCCCTTGACGACCTCGGCGAGGTACTCGTTCATGATGATGTCGCGCGTGTCCGGGTCGATCTCGATCTCGCCCTGCGGGCTGTTGAATTTCCAGCCGAGCAGCGATTTGACCGCGGCGTCGCCGTCCATCTGGCCCTTGGTCGCCTGCACGGCGTGCACGATCGCGGCCATGCCGTCATAGGCGCCGACCGCCGTGAAGTCGGGGATCGAGTTGGGGCCGTAGGCCGCCTTCCACGCGGCGACGAAGCGCTTGTTCTCGGCGTTGTCGAGGTCGGCGTTGTAGTGGTGCATCGTGATGATGCCGATCGCGGCATCGCCCATCGCCTGCAGCTTGTCGTCCTCGGTGATGTCGCCCGGGCCGATCAGCTTGATGCCGGCTGCCTTCATGCCGAGTGCCGCATAGGTCTTGGCGACCGCGACGGCGTGGTCGCCGGCCGGCACGAACACGAACATGACGTCGGGATGCTCGCTTTTCGCGCGCTGGAAGAACGGCGTGAAGTCCGGCACCGTCGCGGGGCCGCCCGCCGGGATCGCGTCGATCACCTTGCCGCCCGCCGCCTCGAACGCCATGCGGAACGCCTCCAGGCTGTCCTTGCCGGGCGGGAAGTCGGAATAGACCACGACCGCGGTCTTGGCGTGCAGCTGCTTGGCGGCCGCGGTGCCGATCGAATAGCCCGCGTGCCACATGCTGAATGAGGTGCGCACGAAGGTCGGCGCGAGGTTGGTGATGAAGCCGGTGCCGGCGTTCATGATCACGGCGAGCTTGTGCCCGGCATTGATCACCGGCGCCGACGCGATCGCGTTCGGCGAATAGACCCAGCCCGCGATCGCGGCGACCTTGTCCTGGGTGAGCAGCTCCTGCACCGCAACCTTGGAATCGGCACCGCTCGGGTTCTTGTCGTCGCGCTTGATGAGCTTGATCGTGTAGGGCTTCACGGCATCGGCATTGAGCTTGAGATACATCTCCATGCCGCGGTCCATCTGCTGGCCGAACTGGGCGCCGATGCCCGTATAGGGCAGCACGATGCCGACCTTGACTTCCTGCGCGACGGCGACGCTCGCGGCGAGCGCGAGCGCGGCGGTGGCCGCGATCATTGACGTGATGGTGCGCATCAGAAACCCTCCCACAATTTCCGATCTCGAGGATGAAGGCGTTTTTTCTTAGCTGCCGCGATACTAGGGCGAAAGGCGGAAACCGCGCAAGCGAAGGGCGGGAAGGGCGGCGCGCGCTTTGTCGCGGATATATGTGCGATGGGCCGCCGCCCGCGCATGTCGGAGTCGTGGAGTTATGAGGCGCCGCGGCTGTTACCCTCCCGCCCGTTGGCGGGGAGGGTCGAGCGAAGCAGCGTAGCTGCTCAGCGAGGGGTGGGGGGACTACGCTTGCTCCCGACCTGCAATATCATGAACAAACGATAGCTCGGAGCAAGCGGCGCCCCCCACCCCCGACCCCTCCCCGCCACTCGCTGCGCTCGCGGGGGGAGGGGAGCAGAAAGGCCGAGCAAGTGGCCGTGTTCACACCCCAAATCGCATTGTGTATGGTGACCGCAAGTAACGCGTGATCCGGGAGGTTGGCGTGGGCGATCAGGTCAAGTTCGTGCTCGACGAAGCGCAGATTCCGAAGAGCTGGTACAACCTCGCGGCCGACCTGCCAAAACCGTTGCCGCCGGTGCTGCACCCCGGCACGAAGCAGCCGATCGGGCCCGCCGACCTCGAGCCGCTGTTTCCGATGGCGCTGATCCTGCAGGAGGTGTCGGCGGAGCGCTACATCGACATCCCGGAGCCGATCCGCGATGTCTATCGCATGTGGCGGCCGTCGCCGCTGATGCGCGCGATCCGGCTCGAGCAGGCGCTCGGGACGCCGGCGAAGATCTACTACAAGTACGAAGGCGTCTCGCCCGCCGGCTCGCACAAGCCGAACACAGCGGTGCCGCAGGCCTGGTACAACAAGGAGCAGGGGGTGCGGCGCCTCTCGACCGAGACCGGCGCCGGGCAGTGGGGCTCCTCGCTCGCCTTTGCGGGCGCGCTGTTCGGCATGGAGGTGACGGTCTTCCAGGTCCGCGTCTCGTTCGACCAGAAGCCCTATCGCCGCGCCCTGATGGAGACTTATGGCGCGCGCTGCATCGCGTCGCCGTCGACCGAGACCGAATCCGGCCGCGCGATCCTCGCCAAGGACCCGAACAGCCCGGGCTCGCTCGGCATCGCGATCTCCGAAGCCGTCGAGGTGGCGGCCAAGGATCCGGCGGTGAAATACTCGCTCGGCTCGGTGCTTAACCACGTGCTGCTGCACCAGACCGTGAACGGGCAGGAGGCGATCAAGCAGTTCGAGATGGCCGGCGACGATCCCGACGTGGTGATCGGCTGCACCGGCGGCGGCTCGAACTTCGCCGGCCTCGCGTTTCCTTTTCTCGGCCTGCAGCTGCGCGGCGGGCGCAAGCGCCGCATCATCGCGGTCGAGCCTGCCGCGTGCCCCTCGCTCACGCGCGGCAAGTACGCCTACGACTTCGGCGACACCGCGCATCTCACGCCGCTCGTCAAGATGCACACGCTCGGCTCGACCTTCATCCCGCCCGGCTTCCACGCCGGCGGGCTGCGCTATCACGGCATGTCGCCGATGGTGTCGCACATCTACGACCTCGGGCTGATCGAGGCCAGGGCCTATCAGCAGAAAACCTGCTTCGACGCCGGCGTGCAGTTCGCCCGGTGCGAGGGCATCGTGCCGGCGCCGGAGGCGACGCATGCGGTGCGCTGCGCGATCGACGAGGCGCTGCGCTGCAAGCAAGAGGGCAAGCGCGAGACCATCCTGTTCAACCTCTCGGGCCACGGCCATTTCGACATGGCGGCCTACATCAACTATTTCGAGGGCAAGCTGGTCGACCAGAACTATGACGAGGGCGAGCTCGCGATGGCGCTGGCCGGATTGCCGAGCGTCGCGGCGTAGCCATCCGTCCATCCGTCATTGCGAGGAGCGAAGCGACGAAGCAATCTCGATCCGCGGGTGCATGCGCTTGTGGGGCGGGATTGCTTCGGCGCGCTACGCGCGCCTCGCAATGACGAGCCAATTCGGGGAGACTCCACATGATCGAGCCCTACAACGCGGTCGGCCTGATCCCGACCTTCTACGGCATCCGCCGGCGCGACGACATCAAGCACAATATCGAGCACCTCAAGAGCCTGACCAAGGCGGCGTTCTGGCTCTCCAACCTCGACATCCCGGTGCGCCTGCTCGCCATCCCCGAGGGCGCGCTGATGGGCTTCAACGACGAGGTGCTCGACGTCGACCACGCCGACTATGCCAACACCTGCTGCATCGATGTGCCGGGCCCCGAGACCGACGAGATCGGCAAGCTCGCGCGCGAATGGAACGTCTACATCATGGCGCAGGCCAAGGCGCGCCATCCCGACTGGAAGAACCGCTTTTTCAACATGGGCCTGGTGGTCGACCCCGACGGCAACATCGTGCTCAAGCACTACAAGATCTCGGCGCTCCTGCCGGTCGAGCGCTCGGTGTCGCCGCACGACGTCTACGACTGGTGGATCGAGAAATACGGCCGCACCCTCGATGCCTTCTGGCCGGTCGCCGACACCAAGATCGGCCGGCTCGGCATCATGATGGCGATGGAGGGCAACTATCCGGAGAACGGCCGCGGCCTGGCGATGAACGGCGCCGAGGTGGTCTACCGCGCCTCCATGCCGTGCCCATTCACGGAGAACGACGTGTTCGAGATCTCCAACCGCGCCCGCGCGCTGGAGAACAACATGTACATCGTCGCGCCCAACATCGGCAGCTATCACCTCTATCCCGACGGCCATCACTTCGGCATCGATGCCGGCGGCGGCCAGTCGATGATCGTCGACTACAAGGGGGCGCTGGTCGGCAAGCAGCGCGACACCAACGGCTCGACCTTCGTGTCCGGTGTCATCAACATCGAGGCGCTGCGCCACCACCGCGAATCCGCCCAGGTGACCAACTGGATGAAGGACATTCGCGCCGAGCTTGCGCAGATCATCTACGAGAAGCCGATCTATCCGAAGAACCGCTATCTGAAGAAAATCCCCGGCAAGCACGCCGACTACAAGCGCGATGTGATCGACAAGCAGGTGGCGCTGATGCAGAAGCGCGGCATCTGGAAGAAGCCGGCGAAGTGAGCGCTACGTTCGCCCCGCGACCGCCAGCGGCATGTGGCGGTTCACGTCCTTGTACAGCAGGTAGCGGAAGCGGCCCGGTCCGCCGGCGTAGCACGCCTGCGGGCAGAAGGCGCGCAGCCACAGGAAATCGCCGGCTTCGACCTCGACCCAGTCGCGGTTGAGCCGATAGACGCCCTTGCCCTCGAGTACGTAGAGGCCGTGCTCCATCACGTGCGTCTCCTCGAACGGGATGTTGCCGCCCGGCTCGAAGCTCACAATGGCGATGTACATGTCGTGACGCAGATCGTTCGGATCCATGAATCGCGTGTTGGACCAGGACCCTTCCGCGCCGGCGACCGGTGTCGGCGCAACCGCCTGCTCGTTGGTGACGAAGGCGGGCGGCGCAGACAGTCCTTCGACTGGCTCGTAGCGCTTGCGGATCCAGTGAAAGCGCGCGGCGGCCGTGCCCGCGTTGCGCAGCGACCACGCGCTTGCGGGCGGAATGTAGGCGAAGCCGCCAGGACCCATGCGGTGTGCCGCGCCGCCGATCGTGAGGTCGATCTCGCCCTCGACCACGAATAGCACGCCCTCCGCCGCCGGATTCGGCTCCGGCTTGTCGCTGCCGCCGCGCGGGCCCACTTCCATGATGTATTGCGAGAAGGTCTCGGCAAAGCCGGTCATCGGCCGCGCCAGCACCCAGGCACGCGTCGCGTCCCAGTGCGGGAAGACGCTCGTCACGATGTCGCGCATGACGCCGCGGGGAATGACCGCATAGGCTTCGGTAAAGACGGCGCGGCCGGTCATCAGCTCGGTCCGCACCGGTGGTCCGCCGCGCTGCGCGAAGTAGGAGGGAGGGGTCATGCGGTTGCTTGTACGCTCCGGTCGTTGCAGGCTTCGACGCAGGATACACGATGGCGCGCGAGGCCAGAATGGGCGCATGGCGACGGGCCGTCGTGCTATGTCTCGTGGGTCACGGATGAGGAGGAAGTGCATGGATCAGGCCGGAGCGCGCGAGAGCGAATACGCGGGCGCAGCCGCGCTGGCGCGCACCGCCTGGACCGCCATCGGCGGCAAGGCGCGTGCGCTCGACGCCGTCACGTTCACGGGCGACGGCGAGCTTCCCTCCGCCTTTCCGGTGACGGATTTCGGTTGCGCCGCGATCGCGGCGGCGGCGCTCGCGGTCGCCGAGCTGGTCGCGGCGCGCGGCGGGAAATTTCCCGCCATCGCGATCGACCGCCGGCTCGCCTCGTTCTGGCTCTTCCGCTCCATCCGTCCGATCGGCTGGGAGGTCCCGCCGGTGTGGAACGCGGTCGCGGGCGACTATGCGACGCGCGACGGCTGGATCAAGCTGCACAACAACCAGCCGCATCATCGCGCTGCGTCGCTCAAGGTGCTCGGCGTGCCGGAGCAGCGCGAGGCGGTCGCCCGCGCGGTCGCGTCGTGGGGTTCGACCGAGCTCGAAACCGCGATCGTCGCGGCCGGCGGCTGCGCCGCCGAGATGCGCTCGGCCGCCGCATGGGCCGCGCACCCGCAAGGGCAGGCGGTCGCTGCCGAGCCGCTGGTGCACATGGCGGCGCGCGAGGCCGGCGTGCCGCTGCCGCTCGCCGATGTTCCGGCGCGCCCGCTGCAGGGCCTGCGCGTGCTCGACCTCACCCGCGTGCTGGCTGGTCCGATCGGCACCCGCTTCCTTGCCGGTTATGGCGCCGACGTGCTGCGCATCGATCCGCCGACCTGGGACGAGCCCGGGCTCGTACCCGAGGTGACGCTCGGAAAGCGCTGCGCCCGCCTCGACCTGCGTGCGGACGCCGACCGCGCGACCTTCGAGGCGCTGCTTCGCCAGGCGCACGTGTTCGTCAACGGCTATCGCTCGGATGCGCTCGAGCGCCTCGGCTACGGCCCCGCGACGCGGCGGCGCCTCGCGCCCGGATTGATCGATGTCTGCCTCGATGCCTATGGCTGGACCGGCCCGTGGGCGACTCGGCGCGGGTTCGACAGTCTGGTGCAACTGTCGAGCGGCATCGCCGAGGCAGGCCAGCGCTGGCGCAAGGCCGACAAGCCGGTGTCGCTGCCCGTGCAGGCGCTCGACGAGGCGACCGGCTACCTGATCGCCGCCGCCGCCATCCGCGGCGTCACCGAGCGGTTCAGCCGCGGCACCGGCCTCGACGCGCGCCTGTCGCTCGCGCGCTCCGCCAAACTCCTCAACGATGCGCGCGGCGAGCCGAAGACTGCGCCGCTCGCGCCGGAAACGCCGGCCGACCTCGCGCCCGCGATCGAGCCGACGAGTTGGGGACCCGCGCATCGGCTTTCGCCGCCGGTGGTGGTCGCGGGCGTACCGATGCGGTGGGATCGGCCCGCGACCGCGCTCGGAACGGCGCCGGCGAGCTGGAGCTAGTCGCTGGCGGACCTGCTATTTAGTGTCCGGCACTCCGGAAGTCCTTTGCGGCTTTTCCGGCAGACTTGAAAGTCGCGGCGGCGTCCTGCGACGTCATCGCGACAGTCGTCTCGATGTCAGACAAGCTGCCGCCAGCAGCAGCAGCCAAGATGGCGGAGGCGGCGGCCTTCTCATCGGGGAACTCGCCGATGGCGAGCCAATCGTGGTGGCCGAACGTCAGGTACCACCCGATGAGCCGACCTCCGACGCTCTTGAAGAGCTTGGCAACGGCTTCCTCGCGATTTTCGGGCTTGGCCAGCATGCCCTTGACCGCGTCTGAAGTGAAACGACCACGCGAGATGTAGATCGGCATGGCATCCTCCGGAAAAATGCTCTGCCCACCCTCGTCACGGGAGACCGTAAGGTAACGCCGCGGCCCGTGCGGATTCAAGAGACCATGAGTCTAAGCCGCCGCGTAGTCGTTGGTGCGCGCTGGCGCGGCGTCGGCCGCCGGCAGGCTCGCGAGCAGCGGCTTGGCGAGGTAGAGGATCTCATAAGCCGTCCCGCGTTGCGCCGCGGCGAGTTCGTGCGCCGAAAGCAGCACGCGCGTGAGCTTCCAGTTGCGCGTGTCGACGCCGACCGCGGCGGCAACCGTTCCCGGCGCCTGCGCGCGCTCGCGGTTGCGCGCGACCTCATCGGCGAAGATGGTCCTGAGATCCGCGTCGAGCGGAATATCCTGCTCGTCCGTATAGGCGAAGCGCGCCTCGCCGACGCTGCCCCGGCGGGCGTCGAGCGCGAACCACGTCTCGATCCGCGGCCGACCGAAACTGTCGGTGACGCCGCCGAAGCGGGGGCCGAGGAGAAAATCGCGCAGCGCGTCGTCGCGCCGCCACAGGTAGAGCGAGGAATAGTTGTTGGCGGCTGCCCCGCGGCGCCCGCGCTCGCGCAGCAGGAAGCCCTTGAAATAGAGCTCCGGCACGGCGTCCCACTGCGGGCCGAGCTCCTTCGCGCGCTTGCGGATGATTTCGATGTCGTAGTTCGCGGGGAGCCGATGGGCGTAATGGGCGATGAGCATGGCGGGTCTCCTTCGCGTCGATCGTCCTGACGACCGCGAAAATGGCACCGCGTTGATCATTCGAAAACTACATGATATGATATTACAATGATTACAAATAGAAATAGATGGCCCGGATGAAATCCCTCGACGTCGAGGCCGTGCAGGCCTTCGTGCTGGCGGCCGACCTGCAGAGCTTCACCCGCGCCGCCGAGGCGCTGGACACCAGCCAGTCGGCGGTCAGCCTCAAGATCAAGCGGCTGGAGGATGGGCTCGGCCGCCGGCTGCTCGAGCGAACGCCACGCCAGGTGCGCCTGTCGGCCGACGGCAGCACCTTCGTCGGCGCGGCGCGCGCGCTCGTTGCCGCCCACCAGGATGCGGTCGCCTCCTTCGGCGTCGCGCAGCGCCGCCTCGTGGTCGGGATCAGCCACCATGTCATCGGCGCCGAGCTGCCGCTGCTGCTCAAGCGAATGCACGTCGCCGAGCCCGCGCTCGCGATCGAGCTGCGCGTCGCGGACTCGAGCGAGGCGCTCGCTGCCTTCGACCGCGGTGAAATCGATGCCGCGATCGTGCTCCGCCACGACAATCGCCGGCGCGGCGGCGAGGTCGTTCTCGGCGAGGTTTTTGCCTGGATGGCGGCGCCGGACTTCCAGCACCATGCCGGCGAGCCGCTGCGCCTCGCGGCCCAGGCCGAGCCGTGCAGCGTGCGCCGGATGGCGCTCAAGGCGCTCAAGCACGCCGGCATCGCCTGGACCGAGGTCTTCGTCGGCGGCGGCGTCGCAACCATCGGCGCCGCGGTCGCGGCGGGCCTCGCGGTCGCGGCGCTCGGCCGCCGCATCGCGCCGGCCGGCACGATCGACGTCGGCCCGCGGCTCGGCCTGCCGCCGCTGCCGTCGCGCGAGGTGGTGCTTTATTCCAGCCTCACCGACCGGCAGGCGAAGAGCGGGTTGCGCACGCTCGCGGCGGCGATCCGCGCGACGGCGAGCTGAGCCGGTTCCGCGTCCCGGCTGCCATGATTTGTCCAGGATCAAGGCGCAGCGAATGCATTCACGCTAACAGAGGATATCCACGCCAGCCCGTCTTTGGCGCGGACTCCGCCGGGATAATGTGCGATAGGTGGCGAATGATCGTTGCTCCGCGCGATCAGCCGATACCGCGCTGTCCGCGGTGCGGTTGCGTCATGAAGCTGTGGACCATCTTCCTGCGGCCGGAGGTCCTGTCGTTCCGCTGCGAGGCCTGCGACGAGACCATGCAGCTCGTCGAAGGCGAGCGGTACGGCGCGCCCATCCGCGTCCCGCCGCGGCGGCCGTATCGGCCGCCGCCGGCCGCGGGTCGCGCGTGAGCACCCGCGCTCAGGGCCTTCATCGCTCCTTGAGCCGCGACAGTTGAAACGCGGCCCAAGCCGCGAACATCTTCTCGAACAGATATTGCCGGTCCATGCACGTTCTCTCACCACGCGTAGCGCAGGCGCGCGGTGCCGGCGTAGGTCTGCGCGCCGCTCGCACGCGCGCCGACCTTGAGCGAGGTCCGTCGCGCATCAGCTCCAGCCCGACGATGAAGCCGACGCCGCGCATGTCGCCGACCAACGGATACGCCCGCAGCGGTTCGAGTGTTGCCGCAAGCGCCGCGCCCAACCGCTTGGCGCGGCTGACGATATCCATCTCGGCATAGATCTTCTGCACCTCCAGCGCGACCGCGGCCGCGACCGGATGGCCCGCATAGGTGAAGCCGAGCCGCCGATATCTTTGCCTGAGTTCACTACGATCTATTGACCAGCGTCTTTAGAGAGGACAGCAATCGCGGTCGCGAGTTTTGGGATCCAGGTCTTTCGCCGTGCAATCGACGCGATCGATGCAGAATCTGCAATATTCCGTTGGCCGTTTATCAACGCGGCACTGCTGAAACGCGCCCGGTGGACCGAGAACTCGTCCCGACAGAGAAATTGAAGTATTTGGGCGGAGATGGACATGCACATCCGATGCGCCATAGGGACTGGACTCAGGCGGAACGCATTTGAAATCGATTCTGCATTGAAATCCATCTCTCCGAGCTTCACCCGTCCACTGACCTTCTTTCCATTGGGGACGATCGTCACATCCGGCCACAAGCAAAGCCACCACGCACAGCGTGGTGGCTTCGAGGGATCTCATTCTCGCGTTGCGCGACGCTGAAATGCGCATGCCTCCCGTTTCAGCGGCCAGCGCGAAATTACCACGGCTCAATCCCAATGGGCCAGAGGGGCGAGCGTCCGCATGGATGCTCGTGGCGGGTGATCGCATAACGACCGTTCCGGCGATGGCTTCTTGAATCGATCTTGCTCACTCGGTTGTCGTTTTGAATCAAAGTTGCTCGGAGACCCCCCTCGAACTCCTTGTTCAGCAGGATCGGTCAAAAGCGGCAATGCTCCGATTGAGCACAAGATTTTTAGTTTGGCCCCCAAAGCCGACGTGCCGAGGACCAGACGCGCCCGGCCGGCGGTCAGCCGAGCGCCGCCTCGCGCGTCAAGTCGCTCGCGACCTCATCGAGCGCCCGCCGCAGCCGCTCGCCGATCTCGCCGATCTCGTCTTCCTCGATCACCAGCGGCGGGGCGAACACCACGCGGTCGCCGATGAGGCGCAGGATCAAGCCGTGGCGCATCGCTGCCGCATCGACGCGCGATCCGACCTTGAGCCATGCGGGCGGTAAATTAGCTTGGAAGTCGACGAATTTGGCAAGCCCGTCAAATACGCGCGGCAACGGAATCAACTTCGCCGGAAAAGTCTCTAGATATTGATGTGCGCGGTCTGGATCACCTTGGCCCATTTGCCGGCATCCGCGGCGATGCGCCGGGCGAAATCGGCCGGGGACTGTGCGACCACGGTCTCGCCCAGCGCGACCAGCCGCGCCTGCAAACGCGGCTCGCCGAGGCCGGCGTTGATCTCGTTGTTGAGCCTCGTCACGATGTCGGGCGGCGTCGCTCTCGGCGCGACAACGCCGAACCACTGGGTCGCCTCGTATCCGGGGACGGCTTCGTCCACGGCCGGAATGTCGGGCAAGACGGCCGCGCGCGCCGCCGACGTCACCGCGAGCGCGCGGATTTTTCCGGCTTTGATCAAGGCCATCGATGCGGCGGGCCCCATGAATGCAACCTGGACCTGCCCGCTCATGAGCGCCGCGAGCGCTGGCGCTCCGCCGCGGTACGGCACGTGGATCATGTCGATGCCGGCCGTGAGCTTGAACAGCTCGCCGGCGATATGCGGCACGCTGCCGATGCCGGGCGATGCCATCATCAGCTTGGCGGGATTTGCCTTCGCGTAGGCGATGAATTCCGCAAGCGTCTTGGCGGGTAGCGACGGGTTGACGCTGAGGATGATCGGTTCTTGGCCGACCATGGCGATCGCCGCACTGTCGCGAACGAAATCTGCGTGCTGCCGGTTGATGGCATTGGCCGACACCGCCATCAGAAGCGTGTAGCCGTCGGCGGGCGAGCGCAGGGCCATATCGGCCGCTATGCTGCCGCCGCCACCGCCACCCGGTCGATTCTCGATGACGAAAGGTTGCCCCAGACGGCGCGCAAGCCAGTCGCCGACCAGCCGCGCCATGATGTCGACGGCGCCGCCCGGCGGAAGGCCGACGATGATGCGCACGGGCCGCACCGGATAGGCTTGCGCGCGGGCGATGCCGGAAAGGGCTTGCAGCGCCGCAGCGCTCGTGGTCAGTCGAACGAAACTTCTTCGGTCAAGCGCCATGACTTTTTCCTTGGTTGCGACGACCTGACATGTCGGGCGGCTCAGGGTTGAGGTATGCTCAACTCGCGGTTGGACCCTATCCGGCGCCGCTGGTTAAGGTCCATCGTTCACGAGCTTAATTGTTCTTGCGCGGCAGCCATTACGGTTGGGCACATGGATCGCGACCAGGTCGGCTTTGGCCGCTTTCGGCTGGATCTGAACCGGCGGCAACTGGCGCGCGAGGGCGTGCCGGTACGGCTGAGCAGCCGCGCGCTCGACATCCTGTGTACGCTCGCCTTGGCGAAGGGCGAGGTGGTCAGCAAGGACGAGCTGATGAGCCGGGTTTGGCCGGATTTGGTCGTCGACGAGAATACCATCCGGGTCCACATCTCGGCGCTGCGAAAGGCGCTCGATGAGGGAGCGAGCGGCCAGACTCACCTGATGACCGTGCCGGGAAGAGGCTACCGGCTGATCGGCCTGGTGCCGCCGCTCTCGGCCGCCAACGGCGGGGCGGATGCCTCAGCCGCACCGGCGCCGTCGGAGCGGCCTTCCATCGCGGTGCTGCCGTTCCAGAACATGAGCGGCGATCCCGAGCAGGAGTATTTTGCCGACGGCATGGTGGAAGAGATCATCACCGGATTGTCGCGCATCAAATGGCTGTCGGTGATCTCGCGCAATTCCACCTCGATCTACAAGAACAAGCCGGTGGTCATAAAGGAGGTCGCGGAAAAGCTCGGCGTCCGCTACGTGCTCGAGGGCGGCGTGCGCAAATCGGGCCATCGGGTCCGCATCTCCGCGCAGCTGATCGACGGCAACACCGACGCACACCTCTGGGCGCAGCATTACGACCGGGTCCTGGAGGACGTCTTCGCGCTGCAGGACGAGATCACCATGTGCGTGGTCGGCGCGATCGAGCCGAGCCTGTGGCGGGCCGAGATCGAGCGCGTCAAGCGCCGCAGGCCCACGAATCTGAGCGCTTACGATCTCGTGCTGCGATCGCTGCCCTTCGTCCTCGGCCACATACCGGAGGACTCGGAAGCCGCTATCCCGCTGCTCGAGGAGGCGTTGCGGCTCGAGCCCGACTACGCCGCGGCGCATGCCTTCCTCGGCCGGTGCTTCCACCATCGCTATGCGCGGGCGGGGCTGCGCGAGCAAGACCGCCTGGCCGCGATCCAGCACTCGCGCGCGGCAGTCGGCCACGGCAGCGACGACGCGACGGCCCTCGCAGCGGCCGCCCATATCATCGCATTGGACGAGCACGACACCGCGACGGCGCTGCGACTGTTCGATCGCGCGCTCGAGCTGAGCAATTCGAATATTTTCGCGCTCAGCTTCAGCGCCATCATTCTCGCGTGGATGGGCAAGACGGAGCTTGCCGTCGAACGGGCGGAGCGGGCGCTGAGGCTGAGCCCCTTCGACTTCTATAATTGGCGCGTGCACCACGCGTTGGCGATCGTCCACTTCTGCCGCGGACGCTATGCCGACGCGCTCAATGCGGCGCACAGCGCGGTCCATGCCAACCCGAGGTTCAGCACGGCCCATGCGGTTCTCGCCGCGGCCCTCCTGCGCGCCGGCCGCGCGGCGGAAGCGCAGGCGGCCGCGCGGGAGGTGTTGCGGCACGAATCGGGTTTCACGATTCATGCCGTATGGCTCGTCGCCGGCCAGCTCGAGCCGGCGGTGTTCGATCTTTTCGCCGCCGCCTGGCGCGAAGTCGGTTTGCCCGATTGACGCTCGTCCGCAGCGTCACGGCGGCGACGCAAGAACATTTAAGCTTGTGACCACTCGACCTTAACGCGCGTCGCCGGCTACGGTCGCGTCGCATCCAGTCGCGCGGGCCCACCGTCGGGCTGTTGTCGAGAAACCAGATCATCGATGAGGACGCCATGATGCTTGCCCGTAGAACCTTCCTCCGCCTGGCGGCGAGCGCGGCTGTAGTGCCGGCCCTTGCGCGCACCGCCCGCGCCGACGCCTATCCGAGCCGACCGGTGCGCATCATCGTCGGCTTTGCAGCCGGCAGCGCCTCCGACATCCTTTCGCGCCTGGTCGCGCAATCGCTGGCGGACCGGCTCGGCCACCCGTTCATCGTCGAAAACCACGGCGGCGCGGGCGGCACGCTGGGCGCCGAGATGGCGGTGCGCGCGCCCGCGGACGGCTACACGCTGCTCTATTGCGGCAATGCCGACGCAGTCAGTGCGACCATGTACGACAAGCTCAGCTACAATTTTCTGCGCGACATCGCGCCGATCGCGAGCGTGGCGCGCGGGCCGCTGGTCCTGGTCATCAATCCGGCGTTCCCGGCAAAAACAGTTCCGGAATTCATCGCCTACACCAAGGCCAATCCCGGTAAGGTCACCTTTGCGTCGCCCGGCGTCGGCAGCGTGGCGCACATGGCCGGCGCGCTGTTCATGGCCAAGGCCGGCGTCAAGCTGGTGCACGTGCCCTACCGAGGTCTCGGTCCGGCCATGAGCGACCTGCTCGGCGGCCAGGTGCAGGCGATATTCTCGACGACGCCGCCCGCGATGGGGCACATCAAGGCGGGTCGGCTGCGCGCGCTGGCAGTCACCTCGGCGACGCGTTCGGCCGCGCTCCCGGACCTTCCGACCATCGGCGACTTCCTGCCGGGCTACGAGGCGAGCCTGCTGAGCGGTTTCGGTGCGCCGGCGCGCACGCCCGCCGCGATCGTCGACAAGCTCAACGAGGAGATCAACGCCATCGTGGCGGAGCCGACCGTGAAGGCGCGGCTCATCGATCTCGGCAACACGCCGGTGACGATGACGCCGGCCGAATTCGCCAAGACGCTGGCCGAGGAAACCGAGAAGTGGGCACAGGTGATCCGGGACGCCGGCATCAAGCATGCATGAGATCGGTCTTCATTGCTCGATCGCCGATGGCCGTGCGTGCGCCCACGCGTACCTGCGCGGAACGCGTGGGCACGGCGGGTCGAATACCGTGCACGACAACAAGGCTGGGGCCGCCTTTGCCCACCCTACGTCGGCAACGCACCCTCGCGCCTCAAGTCGCTCGCCACGTCGTCGAGCGTGCGCGTGAGCCGCGTCGCCATCTCGGCGATGTCGTCTTCCTCGATGACGAAGGGCGGCGCGAACACCAGCCGGTCGCCGATCAGGCGCAGCACGAGGCCGTGCCGCGTGCCGGCGGCATCGACCCGGGCGCCGACCTTGAGCGCGGTGTCGAACGGAATGCGCTTCTCGCCGTCGCGCATGAACTCCAGGCCGAGGATGAAGCCGACGCCGCGCATGTCGCCGACCAGCGGATGCTGCGCAAGCGGCGCCAGCGCGTCCTGCAGCGCCGCGCCGAGGCGCTTGGCGCGGCCGACGATGTCGATCTCGGCATAGATCTTCTGCACCTCGAGCGCGACCGCGGCCGCGACCGGATGGCCCGCATAGGTGAAGCCGTGCGCGAAGTTGCCGTACTTGTCGGACTGCGCCAGCATCGCGTCGTGGATGTGCTCGTTCACCAGCACGGCCGAGATCGGCAGCATGGCGGCGGAGAGCGCCTTCGCGGACGTCATCATGTCCGGCTTGATGCCGTACGTCTTCGAGCCCCACATCTCGCCGGTGCGGGCGAAGCCGCAGATCACCTCGTCGGCGACGAACAGAATGTCGTGCTTCCGCAGCACCGCTTGAATCTTCTCGAAATAGCCCTGCGGCGGCACGATCCCGCCGCCCGCGCCCATCACGGGCTCGGCGAAGAAGGCCGCGATCGTGTCGGGCCCCTCGGCCTCGATCAGCTTCTCCAGTGCGTCCGCCATGCGGGCGGAAAACTGCTCTTCCGACTCGCCCGGCTCGTGGCGGCGGTAGTAGTGGGGAAATTCCGTGTGCTTGAAGTTGGCGAACGGCAGGCCGAAGCCCGCGTGCATGTCGGGCTTGCCCGAGAGGCTCACGGCCGCGCAGGTGTTGCCGTGATAGCCCATCTGCCGGGCGATGATCTTGGTGCGCTGCGGCTGGCCGACCGCGTTCCAGTAGTACCAGGCGAGCTTGATCGCGGTGTCGTTTGCCTCCGAGCCCGAGCACTGGAAGAGCACGCGTGCCATCGGCACCGGCGCGATCTTGAGCAGCCACTCGGCGAGCTCGATCGCGGGCTCCGACGAGCGGTGGCGATAGAGGTGGTAGTAGCCGAGCGTGCGCATCTGCTCGGCCGCGACGTTGGCGAGCCGCTCGGAGCCGAAGCCGAGCGCGGCGCACCACAGGCCCGCCACCGTGTCGATGTATTCGCGGCCGCTGTCGTCGAAGACGCGGCAGCCGGTGCCGCGCGCGATCACCAGCGGACCCTCGGTCTGATGCCGGCGCAGATTGGTCTGCATGTGCACGAGGCTTGCGACGTCGCGCGCCTCGATCGAGTTGGCGATGTAGTTCATGGCTCGTCCTCCGCGGCAGCTTGCTGTCGTAACGTCTCCGGGTCGGCAACGCCGTAGTCGCGCGTCGCGGCCGCGGCGCTCACATAGCCGTCGAGCAGGTCGCGGCCGATCGCCGCGCGATCGCGCCCGTCGACCGGGCCGAAGCCGCCCGAGCCGGGCGTCACCATGTCGACCACCGCGCCTGCCGGCGCCGCGAAAGCCCCCTTGCTCGGCAGGTGGCGCGTCGCCCCGTCCGGCGTCGTCAGCGTCACTACGGCCGCGGCGCCGGCGGCGCCGCCCAGAAGCCCGAACGGCGGCGCGGTCATCCGCTCCATGCACAAGGTGCCGGTCGCGTCGGCACCCTCCAGCAGGCGCCAGACGCGCCGGGCGCCGCAGCCGCCGCGATAGCGGCCGGCGCCGCCCGAATCCGGGTTGATCTCGTAGCGCTCGACCCGCACCGGAAACGCCATCTCCAGCACCTCGATCGGCGTATTCATGGTGTTGGAGATGCCGCTCGCGATGGCGTGGATGCCGTCCTTGGTCGGCCGCGCGCCGAACCCGCCCTTGATGGTCTCGTACGACACGTACTGGCGCGCGTTGCGCGGATCGACGCCGCCGATGATGAAGATCGCCGAGGTCCCCTGGCTGCACGCCATCACGTGCTCCGGCATGAACGGCGCGAGCGCGCCGAACACCATGTCGGCGACGCGGTGCGAGATTTCGTGGTTGGCATAGACCACGGGAGCGGGAAATTCGGCATTGACCACGCAGCCCTTGGGCGCGCGCACCTCGATGGTGCGCCAGCAGCCCGAATTGGGCGGGATCAGGTTGTTCGGATCGATCGCCATCTTGAGGCCGCAGTAGACGCCCGAGGCGGTCACCGACAGCGGCGCATTCATCGGGCCGGCAACCTGGCGGTCGGTGCCGGCGAAGTCAGCGACCAGCCGGTCGCCCGTCTTCTTGATCGCGAGGCAGATGCGGAATTGCGCGTCGCGACCTTCGGCATCGTCCGCGATGCCGTCGCCGTCGCAAGACTCCGCGAAGCTGCCTTCGCCGTCAGGCAGATCGAGGAGCGCCGCCCGCATCAGCCGCTCCGAATAGTCCATCACCTGCGCCATGTAGCCGATCAGCTCGGCGGCGCCGTAGCGTTGTGCGAGCGCGGTCAGCCGCTCGGTCGCCCGCAGCGTCGCGGCGAGCTGGGCGCCGAGATCGCCCTTGCGCTCGTCCGGCGTGCGCACATTGGCGAGGATCAGCCGCTCGAGGTCCGCATTGGTGACGCCGCGGCTCACCAGCCGCAGCGGCGGCATGCGCAGGCCCTCGCCGAAAATCTGCGTGACCGCGCCGTAGCTGCCGGGCGTCGCCGAGCCGACGTCCGGCCAGTGCGCGCGCAGGCACGCATAGCCGAGCAGGCGTCCATCGTGGAACGCCGGCCGCACCACGTTCACGTCGGGCAGGTGGCTGCCGCCGAAATAGGGGTCGTTGTGGATGAAGACGTCGCCTGCGTGGACGTCCGCCGCAAAGGCCTTGACCACCGCGCGCACCGCATCCGGCATCGAGCCGAGGTGGATCGGCAGATCCGGCCCCTGCGCCACCATCTCGCCCGCCGCATCGAACACGCCGCAGGAATAATCGCCGGCCGATTTGAGGATCGGCGAATAGGCCGTCTTGGCGAGGACGACGCGCATCTCCTCGGCGATCTTGAACAGGCCGTTCTTGACGATCTCGAAGGTGGCGGGGTCTCTGGTGAGAGTCACGAACATTGTCCCCCACAACGATGTATTTGCCCGGTGTGGATCGGATGCTTTGAGTCGCGGGCTCTACCCTCCCGCCCGTTGGCGGGGAGGGTCGGCCGCCGTCGCGCTGGCGACGGCGGACGGGGTGGGGCGACTACGCTTGCTCTGACTCTTCGATAAGACGGGACGTCGCTTGCTCCGAGCAAGCGGCGCCCCCCACCCCCGACCCCTCCCCGCCACTCGCTTCGCTCGCGGGGGGAGGGGAGCACATGCGCAGTGCCACGCAATTTTGCCCACCCTACGGCGCTCATGTGTTGCTCCGCGTCATCACGACAAATCCATCCTCGTTCATTGTCGCGTTCCATCCGGGCGGCACCAGGATGGTCGACTCCATTGACTCGATGACGGCAGGGCCGGGGACTTCCGTCCCCGCTGCCATGCGGGCGCGATCATAGATCGTCGCCTCGACTGCGCCGGTCGCGCGAAACCACACCTCGCGCCGCGATTTCACCGCATCCGACCCCGCCCGCGCCGGCGCATCGCGCACGACGAGCCGCGGGATCGCGCCGATCGCGGCGACGCGCACGCTCACGATCTGCACCGGCTCGTCGCGATTGTCGTGGCCATAGGTCTGGCGGTGGCGGGCGTGAAAAACCTCGGCGATCGTGCCGAGCGTTGCGCGCTCGATCGGCCCCGCCGCGACCGGCACCATCAGCTCGTAGGATTGCCGCCGGTAGCGCGCGTCGACCGAGCGCTCGAAGCGCCGCTGCCCGGCCGCAATCCCGGCCTCCGCCAGCATCGCGTCGCCGCGCGCCTCAAGGGCCGCGAACGCGGCTTCGACCGCCGCCGGGTCGGCCGTGTCGGTGGTCACGAACAGCGTCTGCACGTAGTCGCGCTTCAAGTCCGTGCCGACGAGGCCGAGCGCCGAGAAGGCGCCCGGGATTGGCGGGCAGATCACCTCGGCGATGCCGAGCTCGGCCGCGAGCGCCGCCGCATGCAGCGGCCCGGCGCCGCCGAACGGCGCCAGCGCGAAGTCGCGCGGGTCGTGCCCGCGCTGCACCGAGACGATCTTGAGCACTTCCGCCATCGCGTGGTTGACCACGTCGATGACGGCCGCCGCCGCCCGCCGCGGATCGATGCTGAGCGGCGCGGCAAGCCGCGTGCGCACCGCAGCCTCCGCCGCGGCGCGATCGATCTTCAGCTCGCCGCCGAGCAGCGAGCCCTGGTCGAGATAGCCGAGCAGCAGGTCGCAGTCGGTGACGGTCGGCTCGGCGCCGCCGCGCCCGTAGCAGGCGGGCCCCGGATCGGCGCCCGCGCTTCTTGGTCCGACGCGCAGCGCGCCGGCGCGGTCGATCCAGGCGATCGAGCCGCCGCCGGCCGAGACCTCGGCGAGGTCGATCACCGGCACGCGGATCGGGTGGCCGGTGCCGTTCATCGCCCGCGTCATGCTCGAGCCGCCGCCAACCTCGTACTCGGTCGTGGTCTGGTAGCGGCCGTCGCGGATCAGGCTCGCCTTGGCGGTGGTGCCGCCCATGTCGAACGACAAGAGATTCTTGCGCCCGGTCTGCTGCGCCACCAGCGCGGCCGCGACGACGCCCGCCGCCGGCCCCGACTCGACCACCACCGCCGGCATCGCGATCGCCTCGCGGGCGGCGAGCACGCCGCCGTTCGAGCCCATGAGATAGAGCGGCGGCAGCGCCTTGGCGCGCGCCGCCGCTTCGAGCCGCGCGAGGTAGGAGGCGAGCACCGGCCCCACATAGGCGCACACTGCGGTGGTCGAGGTGCGCTCGAACTCCTTGATCTCGGGCAGCACGTCCGACGAGAGAAAGACCGGCACGCCCGGGAAGGCGGCCGCGAGCCGCGCGCCGAGCGTGCGCTCATGCGCCGGATTGAGGAAGCTGAACAGCAAGGCAACCGCGATGGCGTCGACCTGCGCCGCCTTGAGCGCCCCGACGAGCCCGTCGATCTCGTCCTCGGCGAGGGCGGTCACGATCGCGCCGTCGGCGCCGACCCGCTCGCTGATCTCGAACCGGCGCCGGCGCGGGATCAGGGTCGCGGGCGCGTCCTGGAAGAGGTCATAGAGGTTCGCGCGCGCCGAGCGGCGCAGCTCGAGCAGGTCGCGGAAGCCGCGCGTGGTGACGAGCGCGGCGCGCGCGCCTTTCTCCTCCAGGATCGCATTGGTGACGATCGTTGTCGCGTGCGACAGGAGCCCGACCGCGGCGGGCGCGATGGCGTAGCGCCGCATGGCCGCCGCGAGCGCCGCCAGCACGCCTTCGGCCGGATCGGCCGGCGTCGTCGGCACCTTGGCGACCCCGATGCGGCCGCTCGCCTCATCGACCAGGGCGACGTCGGTGAACGTCCCGCCGATGTCGACGCCGATCCGCCAAGTGCCGCCCACGCGTCCAGATCCCCCGTTCCCCTCGACGAATTATTGTAGACTGGCGCGGTTGCGTAGGGTGGGCAAAATCGTTCGCGCGGCCTTTCGGTTCGGGCATGGCGTCCATGAGATTTTGCCCACGCGCTACGGCGCCTGCGCTCCCTCTCCCGAAGGGGAGAGGGCTGGGGTGAGGGGCTCTCGGAGCCAGTAGTGAAACTCCGAGCGCCCCTCACCCGGCTCGCGGAGTTCACCCTTGGGCTTGCCGAAGGCAAGACCCGAGGACTCGCCACCCTCTCCCCTTCGGGGAGAGGGAAAATAAGAAGGGGAATGACGATGGAAATGCGCGCCTTCGGCCGCAGCGGGATGCGGCTCTCGATTCTCGGCTTCGGCTGCGGCGCCGTCGGCGGCCTGATGGTGCGCGGCGCGCCCGCCGACCAGGAGCGCGCGGTCGCGCGCGCGCTGGATGTGGGCGTCAACTACTTCGACACGGCCGTGCAATACGGCGACGGCGAGTCGGAAAAGAACCTCGGCCGCATCCTGGGCAAGCTCAAGCCCGCGAACGCCGTCGTCGGCACCAAAGTCCGCCTGCCGAGCGCCGACTTCGGCCGCATCGGCGCCGCGATCGCGGCCTCGCTCGACGCAAGCCTCGCGCGGCTGCGCCTCGACCGCGTCGACATCTTCCACCTGCACAATGCGGTCACGGAGGCGGGCGGCGGCCAGGCGCTCAGCGTGCCGCAGGTGCTGGGCGAGGTGGTGCCCGCCTTCGAGCGGGCGCGCCAGCAGGGCAAGATCCGTTTCCCCGGGCTCACCGGGGTCGGCGACACCGGGGCGCTGCACAAGGTGATCGACGCGGGCGCCTTCGCGAGCGCCCAGGTGGTCTTCAACATGCTCAACCCGTCGGCCGCCGCCGCGCTGCCGCTGAACTACCCGGCGCAGGACTATGATCGCCTGTTCGACCACACCCGCGCGGCCGGCGTCGGCGTGGTCGGCATCCGCGTGCTCGCCGGCGGTGCGCTTTCCGGCTCGCCCGAGCGCCATCCGATCGCGAGCCCGCCGCCCGAGCCGATCGGCTCGGCGATGGCCTACGATGCCGATATCGCCCGTGCCCGCCGCCTCGCGCCGCTCGTCACCGAGGGCTTCGCGTCGAGCCTGACCGAAGCCGCGACGCGCTTTGCCATCTCGCATCCCGCGGTCGGCACCATCCTGGTCGGCATGGCGACGCCGCGCGAGTTCGAGGATGCGCTCGCCGCCGTGCAGAAAGGGCCGCTGCCGCAAGCGGCGCTCGACCGGCTCGCGGCGCTGCAGGCGGGATTCGCGGGCGAGGCACGCTGACGCCGGCGCCGCGCTTGAGCAAGTTCCGTTCCTTTGCAATCTGAACGTGCTCTAGCTTTTCTTTATTTGGCGCACGTTCTTGTCGGCGAACCGGCGTCCACCCCCGATCAAGTCGGGGGCAGGCTTTCGCCGGAACATGCGCTAGTTCTGCGCCAGCAAGGCGTGGATTGCCGGGCCACCCTTGATCAGCAGGCCCCCGAGCAGGAGCAACGCGACACACAGGACCGCGGAGTAGGGATTGTCGGCGCGTTCGCGATCCCGCCCGGCGGCGTCCGCCCGTTGCATTCCGATCTCGTCCGTCTCATCGACACGGGTCGCACGCGCGATCGTGGCGGTGCCGGCAGCTGGCATTTGCGGTGCGCTCCTGGCGCTCGTCGTTTCGTCCCGGTTCAGGTGCACCCGATCGCATTTGAATTCGAGAGGGATGGAGGAGGGGAAACATAAGCGCTGCATAAGTGTCCTGGCGGCCGTGGCCGATTGGGCCGCTTCAAACAGCGTAACTTTCGCGGTAATCTAGTGGGCCTTGATATGGATGCCTTCTAGTAGAGCCCGCGCTCGGCCATCACCTGCGACTGTCGCTCGTTCTCCTCGTGGGTGAGGCCTTGAACGTGCTCGAGCAGCATCTGCGCGTAGCTGGGCAGGATCGCGCGATCGATGTGCCGGCTCCCATCCCACAGCGCCGAGCGCACCAATGCCTTGGCGCAGTGGAGCAGCGCTTCCTCGACCGTGACGACGATGCCGACCTTCGGCGCGCGATCCTTGACGGCGCTCGGCGCCAGCAGCCGGGCATCGTCGGTGATGCGCGCGGTGCCGTTGATGCGCAGCGTCTCGTTCATGCCGGGCACCAGGAACAGGAGACCGATGCGCGGATTGACCAGCAGGTTGGTCATGGAATCGAGGCGGTTGTTGCCGATCCGGTCGGGCATGAGCAGCGTGAGATCGTCGACCACGCGCACGAAGCCGGCGGGATCGCCGCGCGGCGAGACGTCGGCGCCGTTCGGCCCCTGGGTGGCGATCACGCAGAATGGCGAGAGCGCGATGATCCGGCGGCAGTACTTGTCGAGGGAGCGGAGCACCTTGCCGGTCGCCCGCAGCATCGGCTGCGGGTACAGCGCCCGCAGGCTTGCCTCATCGGTGATGAAGCGCGTATCGTCGGGTAGCATGGGTGGCCTCGGGGCGTTGCGATTTTCCCGGCTGCCACAGTAGCGCATCTCCGCCGCCAGTGGGAACGCGCCGCAAATGCCGACGATCGACTACTATGTGTGGCTCTTGTCGGACTGGGCGTATCTCGGCGGCGTGCGCTTCGTGCAGATGGCCGCGCGGCACGGCGTCGAGATCAACCACATCCCGATGCGGATGCAGGACGTGTACGCCGGCAGCGGCGGCATCCTGCTCGCGAACCGTTCGTGGCAGCGGCAGGCGTATCGCATCACCGAATTGAAACGGTGGCGGACGAGGCTCGGCATTCCGGTGAACATCGAGCCAAAGTTTTACCCGACCGATGTGGACCTCGCCTCGTGCATGGTGATCGCCGGCCAGCGGCGGAGCCTGCCGGTCGCCGGCTTCGTCAATGCGGTGATGCGGGCGATCTGGGCCGAGGATCGGGACGCGTCGGATCCGGCCGTCCTGGTCGCGCTTGCCCGGCAGTGCGGGCTCGACGGGCCTGCGCTCCTCGATGCAGCGGGCGGCGAGTCCGTGCGCGAGGAGTACCGCCACAACACCGCGCGTGCGCTCGCGGCCGGGGTGTTCGGGTCGCCGTTCTACGTATTCAAGGGCGAGCTCTTCTGGGGTCAGGACCGCCTCGAGATGCTGGAGGAGGCAATCGTGCGATCAGCCGCCGCCAATCTCGGCCGCGGTCCCGGCTGACCAGCCTGCGCGACCGCCGTCGGCCGCGACGGTGGCGGCGGCGCGCCTCAATTCACCCGCAAGCCCGCGGTCTTCACCACCGCGCCCCAGCGCGCGTCTTCGCTGGCGATGAAGGCGCCGAACTCCGCCGGGCTCATCGGGTGCGGAAGGGCGCCGATATTCGCGAGCTTCTCGCTGATCTCGGGCATGCGCACGATCTTGGTGATGCTCGCCGCCAAGAGATCGACGCGCGCCTTCGGCGTGGCAGCGGGGGCGACGATGCCGATCCAGGCCGCGAGGCTGAAGCCCGGAAAGCCCTGCTCCGCGATGGTCGGCGTATCCGGGAAGGCCGCGACGCGCTCGCCGTAGGCGCTGGCGATCAGCCGCATTTTTCCCGCCTTGATGAACGGCGCCGTCACCGCGACGGTGTCCATCGCGACGTTCACCCGGTCCGCCATCAGGTCGGTCATCGCGGGCGGGCTGCCCGGGTAGGGCACGTGCAGGATGTTGATGCCGGCGCGGTGCTTGAAGTCCTCCATGCCGAGATGCGACAGCGTGCCGTTGCCCGATGACGGATGCACCAGCTTGTCGGGATTGGCCTTCGCATAGGCGACGAGCTCCGCCACGTTCGTCACCGGCAGCGACGGATTGACCACCATCAGCAGCGGCAGGTCGGCGACCAGCGCGACCGGCGCGAAGCTTTTCAACGTGGCGTAGCCGACCGAGGCGTAGAGATGCGGATTGACCACCATCGAGGCGAGCGGCGCAAGCACGAGGCTGTGGCCGTCGGCCTTCGCATTGGCGAGGTCGGCGAGCGCCTTGCTTCCGCCCTGGCCGGGCCGATTCTCCACGATCACGTTCTCGCCGATCAGCGGGCCGAGCCGCTCGGCGACGAGCCGCGCCACGAGGTCGGTTGCCTGGCCGGGCGGGAAGCCGACGACGATGCGGGTGACGTCGGCGGCCCGCGCCGGCGGCAGCAGCGCCAGCAGCAGCGCCGCCGCGATCAAGTAGCGTCGCATGAGGGTCTTCATGAGCGTCCTCCCCGGATTCAGATCACCCCGGCGGCGCGCAGCCGCGCTTGTTCTTCCGCGCTCAAGCCGAGCTCGGCGAAAACCTCGTCATTGTGCTGGCCGAGCGCCGGGCCGGCGCTGCGCACCGCGACCGGCGTTTCCGAGAAGCGCGGCACCACGCACTGCATGCGCACCTCGCCGAGCTCGGCGTCGGGCACGCGCACGATCGCGTCACGCGCCTTGAAATGGGGATCGGCAAAGATGTCGGCGGCGTCGTAGATCGGCGAGAAGCCGACCTCGTGGCCGTCGAGCCGCGCGCGCAGCTCGGCGAGGGTGAGCTTGGCGATCGCGGCGCCGACGATTAAGTCGATCGCCTCGCGGTTCTTCACCCGCGACGGGTTGTCGGCAAAGCGCGGGTCGGCGACGAGATGCTCGAGTTCCATGGCCTTGCAAAAGCGCTCGAAGATGCGCTGCGTTGAGGCGGCGATCGACGCCCACTTGCCGTCGCGCGTCGCGTAGATGTTGCCGGGCGCCGCGTACTGGCTGCGGTTGCCGCCGGCCGTGCGCACGGTGCCGAGCTGGTCGTACTCGATGGCGAGGAACTCGAGCGTGCGCAGCATCGCCTCGGTCATCGAGCAGTCGATCTCCTGGCCGCGCGCGGCGGGATCTTCCTTGAGGCGATAGAGCGCCGCGAGCACACCGAGCGCGCCGAACAAGCCGCCGACCGCATCCGACACCGGGTAGCCGATATGCAGCGGCGGGCCACCCTCCTCGCCGCAGATGCGCGTGAAGCCGGTCATCGCCTCGAACACGCGGGCAAAGCCCGGCCGGTCGCGATAGGGGCCGGTCTGGCCGAAGCCGGTGACGCGGAGAATTGTCAGCCGCGGATTGATCGCCTGCAGCCAGTCGCGCGTGATGCCCCAGTCGTCGAGCGTGCCGGCGCGGAAGTTCTCCACCAGCACGTCGCGGTCCTTGACCAGGCGGCCGAGTAGCGCCTTGCCGTCGGGTTTGCGCAGGTCGAGCGTGATGCCCTTCTTATTGCGATTTGTCACCTTCCACCACAGCGGCACGCCATCCTTGTGCGGCGCGAGGCGGCGCAGCGAGTCGCCGGTGCCCGGCAGCTCGACCTTGAGCACGTCGGCGCCGAGATCAGCGAGCAGCGTCGCCGCAAAGGGGCCGGCGACGACGGTGGAGATATCGAGGATCCGCAGCCCGGCGAGCGGGCCGCGGGCAGGGGACGATGTTGATGCCGGCGTCATGCCGCCATGCTAGCGGCGGCAGCAGCCTTGCTGTATCCTCATATCGCTGAAATCAGAATTGCCGGATCGGCATAACAGCAACCGACGCGACGCCGCCGTGGAGCTCAAGCAGGTCAACGCCTTCGTCGAGGTCGCCGCCAACGGCAGCTATGCGCGCGCGGCCGGCATTTTTGGCGTCGCGCAATCGGCGCTCAGCCGGCAGGTGGCGGCGCTCGAGCGCGAGATCGGCGGCCGGCTGTTTCACCGCACCGGCCGCGGCGTCACGCTGACCGAGCTCGGCGAGCACGTGCTGCCGCGCGCCCGCGCGCTGGTCGCCGACGCGCGCGCCTTTGGCGAGGCGGCGCGCGAGGCGCGCAGCCACGTCGGCGGCGAGGTCTCGCTCGGCATCGTTCCGGTCGCGGCGCGCGGGCTCGTCGCCGCGCTCACGGCGCGGCTGCGCGACGCGTACCCACGCATCCGGCTGCGCGCGAACGAGGCCTATAGCGGCCAGGTCGAGGAGTGGCTCGCGGCCGGACGGGTCGAGATCGCGATCTACAACCGCTATCGCGGCGGCCGCGTCGCCAATGCCGAGCCGCTGATGCGCGCCGACATGCACCTGATCGTGCGCGCCGACGATCCGCTCGCGCGCCGGCGCGAGATCGCGCTGCGCGCGCTCGCCGGCGTGCCGCTCGCCATGCCGGTCGCGCCCAACAGCCTGAGCAGCCTGCTGGTCGGGCTCGCGGCGGCGCGCCATTTCGCGCTCGACGTGCGCTTCGAATCCGGCTCCTCGCCGCTCACCCGCGAGGCGATCCTCGCCTCCGGGCTCGCCACCGTCTCGCCGATCGAGCCGTTCCGCCGCGACATCGAGGCGGGCGACATGCGCGCGATCCGCATCATGCGCCCGTCGATCCGCCAGACCACGTGGATGTCGCTCGGCTCGCAGCGCCCGCCGTCCGCCGCGGCGCGGATGGTGGCGCGGCTGATCCGCGAGCTCGCGCGGCAGGTTCGCGAGGGTGGGCAGAGCTCTTGACCCGCCCGCGGTCGCTTGGTTGCCTTGCCGGTCTGCGCAAGACTGGACGCGCACACGGCCACGTTCGACGGAGCACTCCCATGGAAGGCGGATGCACGTGCCGGCAGATCCGGTATCGGCTGAGCGGGAAGCCGCTGATCGTCCACGCCTGCCATTGCCGCTGGTGCCAGCGCGAGACCGGCACCGTGCATGCGCTCAACGCGCTCTACGAGGCCGATCGCGTCGAGGCGATCGCCGGCGAGCCCGAGGTCGTGCTGACGCCGTCGGCGAGCGGCCGCGGCCAGCGCATCGCCCGCTGCCCGACCTGCCGGGTCGCGGTGTGGAGCAACTACCCGCAGGCCGGCGAAGCGGTGCGCTTCGTGCGGGTCGGCACCATGGACGATCCCGACGCTTGCCCGCCCGACATCCACATCTATACGTCGTCGAAGCAGCCCTGGGTGACGCTGCCGCCCGGCGCGCGGGCGGTGCCGGAGTTCTACGACGTGCCGGCGGTGTGGCCGGCCGAGAGCCTGGAGCGGGTGCGGATCATGCGGGCGAAGGCGCCGAGGTGAGGGCCGTAGGTGGGCAAGATCGCCGGGCGATTTTCGTACCCGTTGCAATGAGCGCGCGCCGGCCTCGTTCTGTGCGAACTTGGCGCGGCAAGCGAATAGAGTTGATGGCGCGGCAATTGAATAGAATGCCCGGGTCCGGTGTTCATGCTAGATGGGAGGGGGGCATGATTGGGAGAGACGCCCATGCGCTTGCCGCACATTGTCATCGCCATTGCGGCGCTGCTTGCCGCCACCGCCGCCCGCGCGCAATCGGCCTATGACTACCCGTGGTGCGCCGTATACGGCGGCCGGGACGGCCCGGGTGCCACGAGCTGCTACTATGCGACCCGCGAGCAATGCATGGAGACGATGAGCGGCATCGGCGGTACCTGCATCCGCAGCCCCTTCTACGGCCACGGCCCGCGCCAGGAGCCGCAGTCGCGCCGCAACCGGCGCGAGTATTGACGCCGCGGGTCGTCCGCACTGCCATGAGCTGCTACTACGCGACCCGCGAGCTTTGCCTGCAGACGATGAGCGGCATCGGCGGGAGCTGCGTCGGCAGTCCCTTCTACGGCCACGGTCCGCGCCACGAGCCGCACTCGTGCCGCGACCGGCCGAAGAGGTAACTCACGCCACCTGCGTCGCCGGCGCCTGATCGCTCCCCAGCAACCCCACCAGCCGCTCGCGGATCAGCCGCTCGGCCTCGCCCATGATGCGGTCGATCAGCTCCTGCACGCTCGGGATGTCGTGGATCAGGCCGACCACCATGCCGCAGCTCCAGGCGCCCGCGTCCATGTCGCCCTCGATCATGATCTTCGGGTAGACGCCGGCGAGCTCGGCGCGGATGTCCTCGAACCGCACGGCCGCGCCCTTTTCGCGCTCGATCGCCAGCACGCGCTCGACCGCCGCGTTCTTGAGCACCCGTTCGGTGTTGCGCAGCGCCCGCATGATCAGCCGCGTGTCGAGCTCGCTCGCGGCGAGGATCGCGTGCTTCACATGGTCATGCACGGGCGCTTCCTTCGTCGCGATGAAGCGCGTGCCCATGTTCATGCCGGCCGCGCCCAACGCGAGCGCCGCGACCAGGCTCCTCGCATCCGCCATGCCGCCCGAGGCGACGAACGGGATCGTCAGCGCGTCGGCGGCGCGCGGCAGCAGGATCATGTTGGGGACGTCGTCCTCGCCCGGATGGCCGCCGCATTCGAACCCGTCGACGCTGACCGCGTCGCAGCCGATGCGCTGCGCCGTGAGCGAATGGCGCACCGAGGTGCACTTGTGGATCACCCGGATGCCGGCCGCCTTGAGCGCCGGCATGTATCGCTCCGGGCTGCGCCCCGCGGTCTCGACGATCTTCACTTTTCCTTCGACGATCGCCGCGATGTATTCCGGATAAGGCGGGTCCGACAGCGTCGGCAGGAACGTCAGGTTCACGCCGAACGGCTGGTCGGTCATGTCGCGGCAGCGCGCGATCTCCTTGGCCAGGAGTTCCGGCGTGCGCTGCGTCAATCCCGTGATGATGCCGAGCCCGCCCGCATTGGCGACGGCCACGGCGAGCTCGGCGCGCCCGACGTAGTGCATGCCGCCCTGGATGATCGGATGGCGGATGCCGAACAGCTCGGTGATGGCGGTTTTCACGTCAAATCTCCCGGTGGCCTGCCGCAGGGAGGCCGGTTCATGTCGCATCGGCCGCGCGCACGCATTCGAACAGCACCACGTCGCGGTGGCGCATCAGCGGCAAGAGGCAGGCGCCCGCGATCATCCCGCCGATATGCGCCCAGTAGGCGATGCCGTCCTGGGTGTTCGCCATGACGCTCCACACCTGCGTGAGCGCGAACAGGCCGACCACCCAGTAGGCGGAGACCGCGAGCGGGATGATTCCGATCAGCACCTCGACCTTGGCGCAGGGGCGGATCATCACGTAGGCCGCGACCACGCCCGAGATCGCGCCGGAGGCGCCGACCGCCGGCACGGTCGAATGCATGCTGGAGAGGAAGTACGCCGCGTCGCTCGCGAAGCTGCAGGTGACGTAGAACGCGAGATAGCGCAGGTGGCCGAGCGCGTCCTCGACATTGTCGCCGAAGATCATCAGGAACAGCATGTTGCCGAGCAGGTGACCCCAGCCGAGATGGACGAACATGTCGGTGAGCGGCGTGAGCAGCGCCGGCAGCGCGGCGGTGTTCGGCACGTCGCCGGCAAGCATCGCCGGCGTGAAGCCGAACGCACGCAGGGCCGTTGTGCTCCCGGTTCCCCCCGGCGCGGTCCATTCGACGAAGAAGACGACGACGTTGAGGATGACGAGGCCCCAGGTCACGTAGGGTTGCGACACGCGCTTGCGCGCCGGTTCGTCGTAGAGTGGCAGGACCATGGGGTTCGTCGCCGGGGTTGGGTTTGACGCGATCGCCCGCAGGCGTCATGTCGCATCGGCCGCGCGCACGCATTCGAACAGCACCACGTCGCGGTGGCGCATCAGCGGCAAGAGGCAGGCGCCCGCGATCATCCCGCCGATATGCGCCCAGTAGGCGAT